>Ga0209723_1000503_pt1 | contig 72151 bp, 59 predicted proteins | sample BiotimSIPDNA_2_FD_185750 | JGI IMG/M metagenome (GOLD analysis project Ga0209723, IMG submission 185750) | Anaerobic biogas reactor microbial communites from Washington, USA - Biogas_R2 time_0 SIP DNA (SPAdes) (version 2) | ecosystem: Engineered > Bioreactor > Anaerobic > Unclassified | place... | reverse complement strand
TGAGACGCGCTGTTGCCTTGAGTTGATAATACAGGGACGCGTAATTGTTCCAGTCGATATCGGCAGTACTCAACCAGTTTGTGGAATCATACCGTGTTTCATGTATAAACGACGGGTCAAGCCCCCAGGTAAAACTCAGTGAATGCCCGCCAAAAGGTTGCGGGGAGGTAATGATGCGGCCTGGATCGGGCATGATCCGGTTAAAGACCGGATCATTATCGTCGTCTTCTTTTTCTTCTTTTTTATCCTTGGTATCTTCTTCAGGTTCGGCAAACGGATTATCCAGCTTTCCGGTATCTCCCCGCCCCGAATTCTGTCTGACTGCAGACTTGTTCGTTGAATAAATTGTTCCGCCAAGGGTCATCCTGATCTCCGGGCGGATTATTTCCGGATAATAAAAGGTACGCTCCGGAGAATACAGTTGTTCTTCGGTAGAAAGTGTCTGATTGGTTTTGGAATTAAACGTAAGAACACCGCTTATCGTGGTAAAGGAAAATGTAGTAAGCCAGGGACTGGTGAGGGTCATATCAGGACGAATTGAACCTGAAATATTCCATGAATAGGTGGTTTCGTCGGCCGTAGTTGTCTCGTCCGTTGTTTCATCTTCATCGAAAAGCATGTCGAACCAGTTGAGATCTTCCGACCGGTTAAAAAAGTCGTTTTTATATTTGGGATCAGAAACCAGAGGAAGATTGATGCTTATCTGAAAAGGTTTTTTATCCATGGCCATTTTGATTTCCGACCGATACCGGAACGGAACTTCCGTTCCGAAAAGGTACCCGGAGTTTTCATGTTCTTCGCCTTCGGAATCATAGGTTGAATACGTTATACCGGTTTGCGGTTCATACAAGGTTTTTGAAAAGCCTATCGAACCGAGAATGGAAAAGCTTTTGATATACCCAGTTCCAGTAAACGACCCGTCAAATCCGAGCATGTATCCGAGTGAGGAATAGGCATCTACCATTATCTTGAAGTAATCCTTGTTGACTTCTTTTGCGTCTTCTTCAAGATTCCGGAAAAAGAGACCTTCCCTGCGCTGTTCCTTGAGGATATCTCCCTGAAGGAAGTCCGCGAAGGTCGTTTCGCCTTTATTGTCTTTTTCCGGCAGGGGCTTCCTTCCGTAGAGATAGGTGGTGGTTTGTGTAAAGTACCCTTCCCGGTTACGGTAACCGAACACCGGATGGAAAATCATCTCGTCGCCGGGATAATAGAAAAATGGAATATAAAACACCGGCAAAGGGCCCACAAAGAATATTCCGTTCAGCAACGCTATTTCATTACCCGGCAGCATCCATATCCTGCTTGCCCTGATTGACCAGTGCGGGTCTTCATTGTCGCAGGTTGTGAGGACGCCCTTCTTGAACGCAATGGTCGTACTCGTATCCCTTCCGGTCATTTCCGAATGAACGATAAAGGGGTCGCCATCCTGTTTTCCGGAGTCACGGGTTATAACACCCTTGAGAAATACCCCTTCCTGTTTCTTGATGTCAAAAAGAAGCGCTTCACCCTCAAACCGCTGAAATCCGCGTTTGCCGGTCGTGTGTTCGTACAGGACATTACCCTGTGCATCGAGCGTTTCACGTTCCTTGTCATAGATTACTTCATCCGCCTGTATTTTTGATACGGAGGCCCCTTCGGTTACCACAATAGAAACATTTCCCCGCAGACGTATAACTTCCGCACCCGGTGTTCCGGTACTGACGACCGGTTCTGATTCATTCACGTCGGTTTCAGCTGCCTCGCCGTCGGTTTCAGCGGTATCCCCGGCAGGTTCCGTCACTTCACTTTCGCTTGATGGTTCGCTTTCCGGGCGTTTGATATACTCCGTGGATTTGGCAGATTCGATGGTAACAATTCTTTTAACCGGAGTTTTGTCCGGTTCATTTGCGGCCACAAATCCGAGCGGGAAGCACAGTACGGCGAACAGCAACCGGATCCTGATTCTCATGGAGCCCGCTCCATCATTTCGCGGAGATATTTCCCCGTCCAGGATTTTTTAACCGTGGCGATATGTTCGGGTGTACCGGTCGCAACAACCGTTCCCCCGCGGATACCACCCTCGGGGCCGAGATCCACCACGTGATCTGCCTGCATGATGACATCCAGATTGTGTTCAATCATTATAACGGTATTTCCCTGATCAACCAGACGGTGAATCACGGTCATGAGCTGCTTGACGTCGGCAAAATGAAGCCCGGTCGTGGGTTCATCGAGAATGTAGAGGGTTTTCCCCGTACTCCGGCGCGACAACTCGTTCGCCAGCTTGACCCGCTGGGCTTCACCGCCTGAAAGGGTAAGCGCGGACTGTCCGAGCTGAATGTACCCCAACCCGACAGAAAGAAGGGTTTCCAGTTTACGGGCGATCGAAGGAATCGGAGCGAAAAACTCTGCCGCTTCCTCGATGGTCATGGAGAGTACATCCGCGATGCTTTTTCCCTTGTACCGGACTTCCAGCGTTTCACGATTAAAGCGGCGCCCATGGCACACATCGCAGGTTATGTACACATCGGGAAGAAAGTTCATCTCTATGGTAATGGTTCCATCGCCCTGACAGTTTTCGCACCGTCCGCCGCGGACATTGAAGGAAAACCGTCCTGGCTTGTAACCGCGGACACGGGATTCCGGCAAGTTCGCGAACAAATCCCGGATTGCCGTGAAAACCCCCACATAGGTCGCAGGATTAGACCGCGGTGTACGGCCGATGGGGCTCTGGTCAATGTTGATCACTTTGTCCAGATGCTCGAGACCGGAAATCTTCTTGCAGGCGCCGACGGAATAATGCGTTCGCATGATGGCGTTTGAGGCTGCGGGATAGAGTACGTCCGAAAGGAGTGTTGATTTTCCCGAACCGGATACACCGGTTACGCAAGAAAAAACGCCGAGCGGAAACGAGGTAGCAATATCCTTGAGGTTGTGCTCGGTCGCACCTTCAATCACCAGCTGGTGCCCGTTTCCGCTCCGTCGTTCGGAAGGGATTTCCATGGTCAGCGTCCCGGCGAGATACTGTCCGGTCAAACTCTTCTTGACCTTCATGACTTCTTCCGGTGTTCCCTTCGCAACAACATACCCGCCATGTACGCCGGCACCGGGCCCGAGATCCACGATGTAGTCGGCTGTGCGCAAGGTTTGCTCGTCATGTTCCACCACGATGAGCGTGTTTCCCAGATCCCGGAGGTACAGGAGCGTGTCTATGAGCCGCTGATTGTCCCTCTGATGCAGCCCGATCGAGGGCTCATCGAGAATATAGAGCACGCCAATGAGACTCGAACCGATCTGGGTCGCGAGCCGTATACGCTGTGCTTCTCCGCCGGAAAGCGTCGCTGCCTTTCGTTCCAGCGAAAGATAGTCGAGTCCGACATTTTTCATGAAATTGAGCCGGGCGATGATTTCCTTGAGAATTTGTCGGGCTATTTCCTGTTCTGTTTCCGTGAGAGACAACTTGTCAAAAAAATCTATGGTGTCTCCGACTGAAAGAGATGAAAGATCAAAAATGCTCACGCCGCCCACCGTTACCGCAAGCGCTTCCTTCTTCAGCCGCTTGCCATGACAGAGCTCGCACTCAAGCGTAGACATGAACTTCTCGTAAAACTCTTTTTGCGACTCGGAATAGGTTTCATTGTAGCGCCGGCGCATGTCGGCCATAACTCCCGGCCAGGGCTGATGATAGTTGAACTGACCCGTACGCTCCCGGTTCCGGTACACAAAATCGAGTGCTTCGTCCCCGGTACCATGAAAGATGATGTCGAGTTGCTTTTTGGTGAGTTTATCAAAGGGCGTCGCGAGGGAAAAACCGTATTTTTTCGCGAGTGCTTCAAACCGGCTTCGGTTCCAGGCCGAATCGGGATTGTAGGGTATCAGCGCGCCTTCGTCGAACGACAGAGATCGGTCCGGTAGAATGAGATCAAGATCGAATTCCTGTTTGAGACCGAGCCCGGTACACTCGGGACAGGCGCCGTACGGATTGTTGAACGAGAACAGGCGGGGCTGGAGTTCAGAAATGGATATTCCGCAATCGGGACAGGCATTGTGCTGCGAAAAAAACACCTCGTGTTCGTTTTCCGCGCCCGGTTCAAGACAGGAAACGAGAAGTATGCCGCCGGAACTTTCCAGAGCTGTTTCAACAGACTGGGAAAGACGTTTTCTTGCATCTTCCTTGAGAACAATGCGGTCAACTACGATTTCAATTGTATGCTTTTTCTGTTTTTCCAGATGTACCGTTTCGTCAAGATTGACGAGCATTCCGTCTATCCGTGCGCGGACAAAACCCGCCGCCCGGGCATCGTCGAGAATTTTCTGATGTTCACCCTTCTTGCCCCGAACAATCGGCGCAAGAAGCTGCAACTTCGTTCCTTCCGGAAACGTGAAAATGGTCTCGATAATCTGGTCAACCGACTGTTCCCGGATTTCCTTGCCGCACTCCGGACAGTGCGGATGGCCTGTCCTCGCGAACAGCAGACGATAGTAGTCGTAAATCTCGGTAACCGTTCCGACCGTGGACCGTGGATTGCGGTGCGTACTCTTTTGCTCGATCGAAATGGCCGGAGACAAGCCTTCTATATGATCAACATCGGGTTTGTCCATTCGCCCGAGGAACTGACGGGCATAGGCGGACAAGGATTCTACATACCGGCGCTGACCCTCGGCGAAAATGGTATCGAAGGCGAGGGAACTCTTTCCCGAGCCCGATAGCCCCGAAACGACAATGAGTTTGTCCCGGGGAAGTTCAATATCTATGTTCTTGAGGTTATGTTCTCGCGCACCCTTTACGATGAGCAAATTCTTTTCTTTCACAGGCAAAATAGTATCCTTATGTCGGCATGCAGGTCAAGAAACCTGAATCTGGTAGCGTTTATTATACATCGTACGGTATCCCAGATACAATGAGGTGAATACCGTTACACACACCGCAGTGCAGATAGCTATCATTATGGCAATCTGATAGAGAATGGCGGTCATGGGCAGCGTTCCCGAAAGAATCTGTCCCGTCATCATGCCGGGAAGCGATATTATCCCCATGCCGACCATCGAATTGAGTGTGGGAATCAATGCCGTCTCAAGCGCATCGTTAACAAACGGAAGGAGAATCTTCTTCGGGGTAACGCCCGCGTTTATGAGCGCATCCATGCGTGCGGTGTTTGCCCGGATATTTTCCGTGAATGAACGCAGCCCGAGCGCCACTCCGTTCATTGAGTTCGCGATAATCATGCCGCTTATAGGTATGGTGTATTGAGGATTGAAAACATTTATACCGACAACCACGGCTACAAAATAGGCCACGAGCGACACGCCGGTTCCGGCAAGTGAACAGGCGACGATTATCTTGAACGTGCGATTGAGTCGTTTACAACGCGAGATTACGCGGTGGATGGCAAAAATGACCATTGAGACAATGTACGCAACGGTCAGAAGCGGATGCGGGTTTTCAAAAATCCAGGTAAGAACGAAACCGGCAAGCACGAGCTGAACCGACATACGGAAACTGGCGACTACCAGAAGTTTTGTCTGGTTTACGCGCGCCTTTTTCATGATGACGAGAATGATTATGAGAAGAAGGTAAATAAGGGAAAACTGGGCGAGATTCATTTTGACGATCGTATTCATGCATTCTCCCCGCGGGTAAGTATCACCCGGTTTTCCGCGAACCGGTCAACGAGGGACGGATCATGGCTTACCACCATCAGCGTTCTGCCCTGATCCCGGCAATAGTCTGAAAGGTTTTTCATGACGGCTTTTCCCGTCTTTTCATCAAGAGCGGACGTGGGTTCGTCCAGCATGAGAATATCGCTTTCCATGGACAAATATATCGCCAGAAATACCCGTTGACGCTCTCCTCCCGAAAGATTCTTGCACGGAGCATCCAGGGGAAATTCTGCCCGACAAACCGAAAGACACTCCAGAACCTTCTCGTCCGCCGGGACCGGTTCATCCCGATACGAAAAATACTGCCTGAAATTTCCGGCAATGGTATCATCAAAGAGAAAAACTGCCTGACCTGCCAGCAGTACGGTCCGGCGAAGCGAGACCGGATCAATGGCAAGAATGTCTGTTCCGCGGTAGTGTATCGAACCCGAAGCCGACGAAGCGGAGTTGTTGAACAGACGAAGAAGCGTACTTTTTCCCGTACCGCTTTCCCCCGTGATAAAAGTTGTCTGTTTTTCCGGAATACGCAGGTCGGGGTACCGCAGAAAGTCCATGAATGACAGGCTCATAGTTTCGAGAATTGGTGCATCTGTGCGGGTTATCATGATATCACCTTACATCGTAGAAAAAACGCTGTCCAGTGCAAAACGGATCATTTCTCCAGGAGAACCTGCAAAAAAAGTTCCTTGTGTTCAAGAAATACATCCACGAGTCGGGGATCGAAATGTTTCCCCTTTTGTTCCTGCACATAGTCCATAACCTCGGATACAGACCAGGCTCTTTTGTATACCCGTTCGGAGAACAGGGCATCCAGAACGTCCGCGAGGCCGACTATACGGCCGGACAAGGGTGTCTTTTCACCGGCAAGGCCGTTTGGATACCCGGTCCCGTCCCATTTCTCATGATGGGTTAAGGCGATTGTCGCGCCTTCAGCCAGATACTTGCCGCGGGTTTCCTTGAGGAGCTCAAATCCGATCATGGGATGCGTTTTCATTACGGCCATTTCTTCTTCCGTAAGCGGTCCCGGTTTCTGCAAAATGGCATCCGGTATGGCTATCTTGCCGATATCGTGCAGGGGCGCGCCGTAGAGGAGTTTTCTTTGATCAGCAACGGTCATGCCCAGGTAGGTGCCAAAAAGCGCGGATACGCGACCGATCCGGCGTTGATGTTGACCGGTTTCCTCGTCACGGAAATCTGAAACCCGTCCAAGCACGGTAAGGGCTTCTTCTTCCCGTTGAACGGCAATCTCGCGCGCTGACGCTTCATGGTGGATCATTTGCTCCAGCTGGGTATGTTCACTTGATACCTTTTCACCGAAAAAAACAACTCCGCCGATTTCCGCGCCCGATTCGAAAACAAACGCCGGCGAAGACCGGGGATCCGGCGCAACCGGTCCCGATGCGTCCTGTTTCCAGGAAAAAAGATCGGAGATTCCTGCGTCTTCCGAATACCCCCTGGCCTCAGCTTCGTCGAATAATTCGGCCAGAGTCTCTCCTATCCTGATATCCAGCTGATGATCCAGCGGAGCCACAAGAAATTTCTCTGATAAAATTCTTTCGTTTTTGGAATACAAAGTATAGAGTACTGATATTTCATCGTCATGCTGTGCATATCGGGTATGAAGAATGAAATCTGAACCACGCGATTCCCGCGTACTGGAAAAACCGATTGAAGAAAGCGCAGTTCCGGCGGCAAGATACAGTATGTTTTCCGTTCGGGTTTCCGGTTCATCCGATTCAAACCGGTGAGCAACCGATTCCGCATAAACGCCTATGGGGTACATGACAACAAGCGCCATTACCAGAATCGATTTATATACAGATGTAGACAATTTGGCGCAACCCATACGCCAAGTATACCCCGAAGATGGAATTTTTGTCGTACTTTCATGATTCAATACGGGATTTTTTTCAACAATTTTGATAGCAGTATTGACCTTCCCGTCAATTTTCTGTATTCTCATCTTCGTTACGGGCGCTTAGCTCAGTTGGTAGAGCGTTTGGTTTACACCCAAAATGTCGGGAGTTCGAGCCTCTCAGCGCCCATGAAAACGCAAGCTTTCAGCTTGCGTTTTTTTTTATTCTTCCAGGGTTATAAAACCGAGGTAAAAGAGCTCACTGTACAGCTGTTTGTATGATTCATCGTAACCGTATGCAAGTACGTATGCCTGTACATACAATTGTTTGTTGTTTGTATCATTCCATGTACTCCAGGACACGTCGGAATCACCATCATTGATCTCTTCAAAGTCAAAAATCGCCGCGTCTGAATATATTCCGTCGTCCACATTCCTGCGTGGAACACCCAAATAGGTTGTATCAACATACATCGAAGGAACTTCGTCAACATAAGGAACCAGACGCACGGTTACCTGACGGTTCGTTGTGGCACCGGTAATAAGCGGTGTTGAAGTACGTTCGGACGTCAACAGACGACGGTAATTTTTCGTATTGATAATGTAGTTATAGGCAAGATAGGGGTTATCTTCATTGTACTGGTTTATCTGGGAACGGTCTGTTGCCGCAGTACCCGAATTATTATAAATACGGTAATAAATTTCAAAACCCTTGAAGTAATCTGCCGCGTCGTTATGATTCCTGGAATCAGAAGTCTGGAAGCTGAAGTAATTGTACAACGGGTCCGGGGAAGGTACAAAATCACGATAGGTAACGGGGTGTAAATAAATGAATACATCCAGACCGCAGGAAAATATCAGCGCCAGCAATCCGGTAATCGCGGCCATTCTGACTGTACGTAGATACTTCACGCCCGTTCATCCACCAGTTCATATATAACCACCGGTCGGTTTTTTCCCTTTACCCGGATGGTATCAAGTTCCCGGAAAATAAATTCATCCTTTACCTGAGCATAGGTATACTCGCTCACGATAATCATTGTTCCGTAAACCTTGTTTGTTCCTTCGAGACGGGCACCGAGATTGACATTGTCCCCCATGAGCGTGTAATTCATGCGTCCGGCAGAACCCATGTTTCCGACAGTCATGATTCCGGTGTTTATTCCGATACCGATCGCGAGCCGCCGTTCTTCCGGCCATGCCGCGTTAAGTTCCGCAAGCCGCTTTCTCTGCAGCAGCGCACATTGGCAAGCCCGACGGGCGTGATCGGGAACATCGAGCGGGGCTCCCCAGAAACACATGATCTCATCGCCCACATACTTGTCCAGCGTTCCGCCCGTGTCAAGAATTATGTCGGTCATGGCGGAAAGATATTCATTTAGATGTTTTACCAGTTCCTGGGGGGTAAGTGTTTCCGAAAGACTGGTAAATCCGCGAATGTCGGAGAAAAAAACCGTCAATTCACGATCAATTCCGCCAAGCTCGGGCGGGTTGTCCATCATCTGGGATACAACTTCCGGACTTACATACTTGCCGAACATGGAACGTATTCTTCTCTTTTCCCGTTCTTCCGTACTCGACCGGTACAAAATGATGGTGACATATGAGAAGACCATGCCGGCAAACGGAACGGTGTAATTTATCAGAATCTGATTATTGTCAAAAATGAATGAACAAGTGAAAAAAAGCGAGAGAGCAAATACCAGCGACACTGGCAGGGACAGAAGATTCTTCATTCGTGCGGCGAGGAACGCCACCAACATGGTCGCGAAAAAAACAATGAGAATGTTCGCAAACAGCGGCAGATGGCGAATGAACGATCCGGTAAGCAGGGTATTCAGGGAATTCGCGTGAATTTCAATACCGTACATGAGTCCGTAGGGAGTCTGTTTTTCATCGTCCGCCATACCCTTCTCGAATGCGCCAACCATGACTACCTTGTTTTTCAGCGCACGGGTTTTCGGCCAGGTATCCGGGTCATCACCGGTTTCCCGGACATAGCCCGCATAGGGCCGCACCGGAAAGGTCTTGTATCCATCAGAAGCGATGGAAGATGCCATTCCCGCGAAGTTGATTATCATGGTGCACTGCTCATCAACGGGTATGGTCTGGATGGTGCCGTCCCCTCGACGGACATCAATCCGGTCTCCCGGGTATATTTCGCAATCAGCGGGAGTAACGTTCCAGTAATCCAGCGCGAGAGAAAATGTTATGGAGGGGAAAAAATAATCCTGATAATGCTCAAGAATGAGCAATTCCTGATCGGGGGCGCCATCTCCGTCCGTATCAACGGCATACGGCGGGGCGCTTTTTTCCATTTCTGAACGAAGACGAGCTTTCCCCTCGGTATCAAGCGGGAAATGGACGGTGTATTCACGGCCTTCCGTGTCGAACCAGCCAATTCGTTCATAATTGCCGGAATCGGGGACAAACCCTCCCTCGATATCTTCAAGGGTAAGATCACCCAAAAATCGCGAGTATTTGAAAACGAGCGGCTGTCGGCGAACTTTGTCGCCCCAGGAATCGGTAACGACATTTGCTGTTCCGTATCCTTTCACTGTCGCATTCATTGCAGGAAGATTTGTCTGCAGTCCGTAATGAGCGTGCATATCTTCCCAACCGGAACCAACACGGGCAAACGGAGGTGTCTTTCGCAAAAGCAACTCCTGCCGCCAGAACATTTCTTCATCGAGCAATTCACCGTATCCGGAGTAATTTACGATCGTTTCAAGAAAAACCCTTCCCGATTCCGAGATGCTTTTTGCGAGCATCCGGTCGTCATCGGGATTTGTTGAAGGATCTATGAAAAATATGTCGAGAAACAGGGACTTCTCCCGTTCTGACTGATCGCTGATGCGGGAAATGGAACGAACAAGCTCCGCGTGTCTGGCGCGCGGAAATGGCCATGACCCGAATTGCTGTATCGTTTTAAGATCAATACCAAGTATGAGAATGTCGGGATGAATATCGGGATTCGGTTCATTTTTCCACACACCTTTTTGAACCGCCCGTCCGGTATCAAAATTCTTGAAGGCAAAATACGTATCAAGAAGACGACCTTCAAGAGAATCAAAGAACAGGGTGGAAAAACCGATGAGAGAAAAAATGAGGGAAAACGCGAGACCGATGACCAATCCAAAATTTCTCGTCTTTAAAAGAGTACGAAATCTGTTCATGGTCACCTCCCCCGTTTCACGGTTTATTGTATCTCCAGGGAAAGAATGCGGGATTTCGCAAGCAGCGCCCAGGTATCCTCGGGATATTCTTCGGCGAGTTTCTCATAGGACGTAATTGCGAGGTCCCGATTGCCACGCTGTTCCTCGATACGGCCAATATTGAAAAGCGCCCGGCTCTTCTGGCTGAATGACTCATGTGCGTAGGCTTTGTTGTATTGGTCAATTGCAGCATCCATCTCGCCGAGTTCTTCGGAGCAGACTGCCGCATTGTAGTAAGCCACCGCGGCGGTATAGATGTCTTCTTCAGCCTTGATACAGTCAAGATAGTGCTCCCGCGCGTTTTTCCAGTCTTCCCGTCCGTAATAAATCTCGGCGGCTACCAAATTGGCGCGTGCTCCGGATGAAAGGCGCTTGTTGCGTGCTGCGATAACGGAAATTTCTTCAAGCAGCCGGTCTTCCGATTCGGTGAGGGTCTGGCCTTCTTCTTCCGTTTTTGCCTTTTCCCAGTCTTCCATGAGCGATTCGATCCGCGCTGTCGCGGTGGTATTTTTACGTTCAACGACGATAAAATACACTACAATCGCAATGAGTATGGCTGAAAGAACCGCAATCACTGAAAGAATGATCTTCCGGTTTTTCATCAGGAATTCGCTTATGATGACGGAAATCGGCTTTTTTTCATCTTTGTTTTTTTGCACAACATTGGTTGCCATGGCGTTATTTCTCCTTGATTTCTAGTTCTTTGATTAATCGAGACAAGTATGTTCTCTGAATATCGAGTACCTGTGCCGCAAGTGTCTGGTTCCAGTCGTTTTCTTCCAGAACTTTCTGCAAATAATGCTTCTTGAACAGATTCAGCACGTTCTTCAGGCTCTTGTCCGCAATAGTAGTATTATCAGGCATTGTCCTTATGTTCAAGAGGAGATCATCTTCCTGGACATAGGGAGGAGATCCGATTACGCATGCCCGTTCAACCGTATTCTCCAGCTCGCGGATATTTCCCGGCCATGAATAAGAAAGGATTGCGCTCATGGCTCCTTCGGAAAAACCTGAAAAATCCTTCTTTGTTTCGTGGGAAAATTTCTTCAGAAAAAAGCTTGCGAGTTCCGGTATGTCCTCCAAACGCTGTTTTAGCGGCGGGATATACAGGGGCAGAACGTTGAGACGGTAGTAAAGATCCGATCGGAAGCTCTGTTGTTCAACCAGTTTTTCAATATCCCGGTTTGTTGCCGCAATTATGCGCACATTCACCGAAATGGTCTCGCTTGAACCAACCTTCTCGAAAGACTTGCTCTGGATAACCCGCAGGAGTTTTGACTGGAGCGACAAGGGAAGATCCCCAATCTCGTCAAGAAAGATGGTTCCCTTGTCCGCCATTTCAAAGCGGCCCTTTCGGTTGGTTACCGCGTCGGTAAATGCGCCTTTCACATGACCGAAAAGTTCACTTTCAAGAAGACCTTCGGGAAGGGCCGCGCAGTTAACCCGGATAAAGGGTCCCCCGGAACGGTCGCTCTTGAGATGGAGCTGTTCGGCAAAAAGCTCCTTGCCGACACCGCTCTCACCGAGGATGAGCACCGAAGAATCGGATTTCGCTACCCGGTTGATTATATCCAGCTTTTCAAGAATGACCGGACTCTTGGCAATGAGGGTATGAAAACCACGATCGGTTGTAATCTGATCCTGTAGAACCACAATTTCATTTTGGGATTTTTGCAGATACAGCGCGTTCTGATAGGCTATGGCGGCCTGATTGGCCATAATTTCGAGCACTTCAAGATCGGCGTTGGTAAACCCGGGGCCACGATCCTTGTTGAGGATCTCTATAACACCGATACACTCATCCCGAATCCGCATCGGAACTGCGAGCATGTTCTGGGTTTTGTAACCGGTGGACTGTTGTACTGCGGGGGAAAACCGCGGATCGTTCGCGACATCGTTTACGATGAGACTCCGATTATTTTTTACTACCCAGCCGGCTATTCCCTCGTCCATCTTGACTACGAACTTTTTCGCTTCAAGTCCCTTTGGACCGAGCGCAATCTCGAACCGGAGCGTACGGGTTTTTTGATCCACAAGGAGCAGTGACGACGCGTCTCCGGAAACAAGACGCATTGCCGACTCGAGGATGTGAGCCAGCAATGCGCTTATATTTGAGTAATTGGAATTGATCAGTATGTTGTTTTCTATGAGGGCATTGAGTTTATCTTTGTCTATCGCGTCCGATAATTTCATCAAAACCGCTCATTTACACCGGATCAGTTTGTCTTGTTCTTCAGAAGGTCTCCAAGGGTGTAGGCACCGTCGGTTTGTTCTTCGGTGGAAGACATGTACCGGGAAATCTCCTCACGCTGTACCTTTTTCTTGTAATCCTTGATGGAAAAGGCAACCTTTTGGCGTTCGGGGCTTACGTCCACAACGATGGCTTTGATCTTGTCGCCAACAGTGTATTTTTTCACCACTTCTTCAAAGGTGTCTTCGCGGCTTTCAAGAAGATTCTGCTTGTTTATAAGCCCTTCAATACCGCCTTCCACTTTCAGGAATACGCCGAAATCGGTGATGGAGGTAATTTCGCCCTCAACACTGGTTCCCGGTTCATGGGTATCGGCAAACTGTTTCCAAGGATCATCGGAAAGCTGCTTGACACCAAGGCGGATACGGTGGGTTTCCGGATCGGACTCGATAACCACAACTTCAATTTCCTGGTCAACGGTGAGCTCGCTTGAAGGATTGCGTACCTTCTTGGTCCATGAAAGATCGTCAGCATGGAGGAATCCGTCGATGCCTTCTTCAAGTTCTACAAAGGCGCCGGCGTTGGTAACCTTGACCACCTTGCGGGTAAGCTTTGTTCCAACCGGATATTTCTGTGCGATGTCTTCCCAGGGGTTTTCGGTAACCTGTTTGAGACCGAGCGAAACACGACCTGCCTGGATATCGTATCCGAGGATCATGCATTCAACATCGTCGCCGATATTGACCATGTCTTCGGGCTTGTTGATCTTCTTTACCCAGCTGAATTCGCTGATATGCGCAAGACCTTCAATTCCCTCTTCAAGTTCGATAAAGGCACCGAACTCGGTAAGTTTCGTTACCTTGCCCTTTACGATGTCGTTTACGTGGAAATTGTCTTCAAAATGAAGCCAGGGATCCTCGGTAAAGTGCTTGAGGGAAAGATTGATGCGTTTTTCTTCCGGATCGAGACGGATCACCTTGAGGGTAATCTCCTGTCCCTTTTTGACAAAATCCTTGGGACGGGTTACGTGTCCCCAGCTCATGTCATTGATGTGAAGAAGTCCGTCGAAACCGCCAAGGTCGATAAACGCGCCAAAGCTGGTGAAGCTCTTGACCACACCTTCTACGGAATCGCCGATCTGCACCTCGTTGAAGAATTTCTCGCGGTTTACTTCGGTCTGTTCTTCGAGATACTTGCGGCGGTTTACCACCACATTGACCTTGTTGTCCGAATAGAGCCGTTCTACATAGAAATGACTCTTGAGGCCAACGAGCTTCTCGGGTTTTTCCACTTTCTGGCTGTCTGACTGGCTGATGGGGAGAAAAGCCCGCACACCGGCACCGAGACACACCTCGTATCCGCCCTTGATAACCTTTTCAACAGTTCCTTCAACGGCAGCTTTATCCTGAAATGCCTGACGGAGGTTTTTCCAGAAAACCTTTACGTCGGCCTTTTGTTTGGAAACAATAACTTCGCCGTGCCTGTTTTCTTTCTTTTCAAGCACAACACTGACGGTATCGCCCACGGCGGGCAACTCATCGAATTCCGCTACCGGAATCTTTCCTTCTGACTTATATCCCACGTCCACAAAAACCTGATCCGGCGTTACCTGAATAACAATACCGTCTACAAGCTGGCCTTCTTCAAGCGACTGGAAAGACTTGAGATACTCTTCCTGTAATCGTGTCTGCTGGATGTTCTCTTCAGTATTTTTCGATTCATCCTTTGCCACGTCCATCTGATCCATACACAACCCTTATAAGTGAATTTTGCTTATTATCATGTCACAAACATCTTTTATGGTCAAGTGTGATGTATCTATATAGACGGCGTCTTCGGCAATTTTAAGGCTTCCTTCCTTCTTGTTCCGGTCAATCTCGTCCCGCTCACGTATTGATTGTTCGATTTCGGCAAGAGAAAGACTGCTGGTTCCCTGTTCATACCGCCGTTTTGCCCGTTCTTCCGCGGATGCGTCGAGGAAAAACTTGTAATCGGCATGGGGAAAGACGACGGTTGTCATGTCGCGGCCTTCGCACACGATATTCTGGCCTTCTGCGGCCTTGCGGATTTTCTCGTTCATGGCATGTCGAACCGGCACTATGCCGGACAGAGGCGCGACAAGAGCTTCAACCGCGTCCGAGCGGAGCAATACGTCAACATCTTCGTCACCGATATAGAGCCGTCCTTCCCGATAATCGAGCGGTACGCTCCGGGCAAAAGCGGTCATGGCCGCCTCGTCGTCCAGACCGTTATGTACGGCATCGGAGCCGTCCTTGCCGCCGCCATGCGCGCGGAGGTACGCGAGGGTTACCCCGCGGTAAAAACTGCCGGTGTTCATGAAGACAAAACCGAGTGTATCGGCAAGATAGCGTGCTATGGTGCTTTTTCCCGATCCCGCAGGACCGTCAATCGCGATTATCATGATGTTTCTCCTCACCGAGCAAGGAAGCCACTTCCTCCCGCCCAAGTTCCCGTGATTCTCCGTAGGCAAGGCCGTCGATGGTAACTGTTCCGATCCTGGTTCTGATCAGGTTCTTTACCCGTATCGAAAAATGCTCGAGAACACGCCGGATCTCGCGGTTTTTTCCTTCTATGAGCGTTATGGACATGCGGCGGGACGAAAGACGTACGGCGTCCCGACAGCGGTAATACACGTTGTCTATGCGTATTCCCTTCCTGAAGGCTTCGATCACGTCGTCACGGAACGGCATGCTCGCCTCTACAATGTACTGTTTTTCAATTTCCGACGAGGGATGTCCCACCTTTGCCGCGAATTCCCCGTCATTAGTAAAGAGAATTGCTCCGCTCGAGTACATGTCGAGCCGTCCCACGTTGTACAGACGTTCCGGATATTTTTCCGCGAGAAGATCCGCCGCAACCGGCCGGCCTTTCTCGTCGGACAGGGAACATACATATCCCGACGGTTTGTTGAGAAGGACATATCGTTTTGTTTTTTCCGGTTCGACCGGAACTCCGTCCACGCAGATGCGGTCTGTTTCGAGAACCCGTGTACCAAGCGTATCAACTACGGTACCGTTTACCGAAACCCGGCCATCCAGAATGATTTTTTCGCTTGCCCGGCGCGACGCGACACCAGCGCGCGCGAGATAGAGCTGCAGGCGGACGCCTTCCGGCATATTATCGGGAGAGTTCGAATCGTTCACTTTCTACTTCATCCAGTTTGGGCAATTCTGCGATACTGTTCAGGCGGAAAATCTTGAGAAATTCCTTTGTGGTTCCGAACTGTACCGGTTTCCCCGGCACGTCTTTTTTACCCACTTCCTTTATCAGATTCTTCTCCATAAGGAGACGGATCATGTTGTCCGCCGAAACGCCGCGTATCGCTTCAATTTCCGCACGGGTTATCGGTTGTGAATAGGCAATAATGGAAAGTGTTTCCATGGCGGCACGGGACAGTCGTCCGTCATTCTTTTTGCCGTACCGGTCACGAAGGTTATCCCAGAGTTCCCGCTTGGGTGTAATGATCCACCCTCCAGAGATCTGAACCAGTTCGACACCATGATCGGCGCTTTCGTACCGTTCACGGATTTTCTCCAGTATGGCGGTAATCATGTCCGCCGGGAAACCTGATATTCTCGCCAGAGTATTCTCATCCACCGGATCGGTTTCCAGGAATAAAATTGCCTCTACAAGGGCTGTTTCTTTCTCCATTGCGTATTCCATCCTTCTGCTACCCTTCTACCGTCAACTCCATCTCGTCCACGGAGATTTTCTTCCAGGGTTTTATCTTGATATCTCCGAACATGCGGTTCTGCCAGATGCTGGCCATCCTGAATTTGACCGCTTCCAGGAGCGCCATGAAGGCACATACGATGTCCATGAGATTGCCCTTTCTCACAATGAGATCGGTAAACATGCACTCACCCCTGGTTTCCAGGAGTTCGTTCATGAGGGTTATTTTTTCATTAACGGAGACTTCTTCATACATGTCGAGAATCCGTTCCGAATTGTAACTCGAAACAAGATTGGAAAATGTTTTCAGAAGGTCCCAGGTGTCAAGACGTTCCCACAATTCATCATCGTCCGCAAACGGCAGGGGGCTCTGAATCTTCTTTCGTTCAAACACCCATTCGGCCTCATCTTCTTTTTGTTCCATGAGTTCGGAAAGCTTTTTGAATTTCTGATACTCGATAAGCTTGTCCACCAGTTCCTTGCGCGGATCGTCGATATCTTCATCATCCACGGCGATTTCCACCGGCAAGAGCATGCGGCTTTTTATATACAACAAGGTCGCCGCCAGCGCGTAAAAGTCGGTCAGGCTCGCCAGGTCGCCGGAAACGGAATAGTCCAGATAGGCAAGATACTGTTCGGTTATGCTGGCTATGGGGATGTCGTAAATGTTTACTTCATTTTTCTTTATCAAAAAAAGCAACAGGTCAAGCGGCCCTTCAAAGTCGTTTACCCGGAAGGTAGCTGCCGCATCAATATCCATAAATATTCCCCACTTTCTTGACTCCCTGATCGGGTATTTTTTCGAGAATGTCACTGTACGGTATTCCCGTTCCCGGTTCGGTACATTCAGGCAGCAGCTCCAGAAGCGGAACCAGCGCGAATTGCCGGTGGATCATCCGTTCATGCGGAACAATGAGCGATTCTTCGCACAATACATGCTCTCCGAACAGAAGAATGTCTATATCCAGTGTTCTCGGTCCTTTCTGTATTTCCTTGCTTCGGTCCCGTCCGTACCGGCGTTCTATGGTTTGTATGGTTTTAAGAAGGGATTCCGGACTTCCGGAATAGAACCCTATAACAACCATGTTGCAATAGTCCGCCTGATCCTGATAATCCTGAGGCATGGTCAGATAGAGGGAAGACACACGCATCGAGCGCAGTACAAGCGCAAGATCCGCGATTGCCTTCTTCAGAATCGCCAGAGATTCTCCCGTGTTTGACCCCAGGCCCAGTACGACCTGTTCCTCAGGAATTTCGCTCAGAACAACCCGCCTTCAGCGCCGTCTTTGACGCCGGTTTTCGCTGCGGGTTTACCGCCAGCGATGTCCACCGCTTCAACCGGAGTAAACTTTTGTCCCGGGAATATCTTTTCCCGTATTTTCTTTTCAACTTCTGCCCGGAATTCGGGATTTGATTCCATGAACGTGATGGCATTCTCACGGCCCTGGCCAATCTTTTCATCACCAGCTGAATACCAGGCGCCTTTCTTGTCCACAAAGCCGTGCTTTACGGCGGAATCAAGAAGACTTGCCACAGAGGATACACCCTTGCCGAAAATTATGTCCAGCTCCACCTTCCTGAACGGCGGAGCGACCTTGTTCTTGACTACTTTGACCCGAACCCGGTTTCCTATCGCGTCACCCTCACCCTTGTCTATGGTCTCGAATTTCCGTACTTCAAGACGAATCGATGAGTAAAACTTGAGCGCGTTTCCACCGGTAGTTGTTTCGGGGTTCCCGAACATGACTCCGATTTTCATGCGGATCTGGTTGATAAACACGATGATACACTTGGACTTGCCGAGTATTCCGGTAAGTTTGCGGAGTGCCTGGCTCATGAGCCGGGCTTGGAGACCCATGTGTGAATCTCCCATGTCGCCTTCAATTTCGGCCTGGGGCGTGAGCGCGGCTACCGAGTCAACAACAATGATGTCAACCGCACCCGACCGCACGAGGCTTTCGGTAATTTCAAGCGCCTGTTCGCCGGTATCCGGCTGGGACACCCACAACTCGTCGATGTTGACGCCGAGTCCGCGGGCATACTGCGGATCCAGTGCATGCTCGGCGTCCACGAATGCCGCAATTCCACCCAATTTCTGGGCTTCGGCTATGGCATGGAGCGCCAGTGTCGTTTTACCGGATGATTCCGGTCCGTAAATTTCAATGATTCTTCCGCGGGGATAGCCACCGATACCCAGCGCTTCGTCGAGCAGGATACTGCCCGATGGAACAACTTCTATGCCGGCCACGTCGGTCCCGTTCCCCATCTTCATGAGCGAACCCTGACCGAACTGCTTTTCTATCTGAAGCCGTGCAACTTCCAGCGCCTTGAGCTTTTCACTCATGTCGCCCTTTACGGGCTCTGAACTTGTTTTTGCCACCTTTCCCTCCCCCTGGCATATCGGTGAAAATGAACTATTTGCCTGCATTATAGCAAAAAATCCGGAAAAAAAACAGCAATAACGATTCAAACCGGTGTATTATGCTGATTATGGTACGACCATTTTTAATTCTTTCCACCCGTTCCTGCAAATCATACGCCGAAAAGGTGGTCGAGGCGCTCAAGTCGAATCCCGAGCACCTCCTGTTTCCCCAGGGTTTTGACTACACCGGCGAGCTTTCGGTTCTCTCTTTTGCCGACGGTGAACTGGAGGTTACCCTGCACCGCTCCGTTCGGGGCAAAACAGTATTCCTGTTCACGTCCGCCGCGCGGAATCCCGGAAATCTTCCGGTTGAACTGTGCAAACTGGAACTCTATCATACCATCGATGTACTCAAACGATCCCAGGCCGCGGAGATAATCGTCTTTGAACCGTATATTTCCTGCAGCCGCTCCGACCGGACCACGAGACGGAACTCGGTCGGCTTGTGGATTCACTACAAAACACTCATTTCGCTCGGTGTGGATCATCTCATCACCTATCAGCTCCATTCCGACAAGTCAAAAACCATGTTTGATCCCTGTATATGCTCCATAGATGACGTACAGACACTCTCGCTGCTGCAAAAATACCTCTGCGATACGTCCATACCTTCCCACCGGGATCTTGTCGAGAATGTACGGGAAAACTGGCTTTTTTGTTCTGTGGATGCCGGAGGCGAAAAACTTGCCCGCAAATTCGCCGAATCATTTGGTACCCAGCTTGTTATTGCGCATAAACAGCGGAGCACTACCAAAGCGAATACGGTAGAATGCATCAATCTTCTTTCCGCGGTTCCGTTTGAAGGAAAAGAAATATGGATTGTGGACGACATGATAGACACGGGAGGTTCCATTTACAATCTCGCCCGGGAACTTTCGTCCAAGTCCGGAAAACCGGTGAACATCATGATTGTCCACCCGGTCTTTTCTCCCCCGGCAATTGACCGGATTACCGAACTAAAAAATGACGGGGTTCTCGCCCGCCTCGTCGTCTGCGATACGATTGATACCCACGACATTGCGCCGCGGATAGATTTTATGGAAGTAATCGGCTCCGCCGATCTGAGCGCCCGGATTACCCTCGGGATATCCCAGAACCGTCAGATGGCGGACCTTATCGATGTTTTCTCCCCCGAGGAATATCTTCTATCCCGCGAAGAGTCCAAACGCCGTCATTGATCACTTCTTCGGATCGGGGCAAACACAGTCTCGTACAATACTCTTGATCTCGGATGATTTCGTCGCTTCAAGCATCTTTTCTATTGTTCCGGGATTTTTCAGGATATTGGTAATGGACGCAAGAAACTGGAGATGCGGTCCCGATGATTTTTTGGGAGAAACAACCATGATGAAAATTTTCGCCGGCAGTTTGTCCAGAGACTCAAAGTCCACGCCCTCTTTCTTTATGCCGATGGCGGTACACATTTGGGTTACTCCGTCTGTCTTGCCGTGAGGTATCGCGATGCCGTGCTGCATGCCGGTACTCATGGTATGTTCCCGGGCAAATACGTCGCGAAGCACCTGATCACGGTCGGTTACCGCTCCCGATTTGGCGACAAGATCGACCATTTCGGTGATTATCTCGTCCTTGGTTGTTCCTTTCAGATTCGTCGATATACATTTTGATGTAATAACTTTGAGCAGATTTTTATCCGCACGGACACAGCTGGCCTGAAGATCCTGTTTCATTTTTTCAGGACTGGTTGAAGCCTTGAGCTTTTCGATCGCTTCATGCAGTTTCAGAATTACTTCATACATGGCCTGTTTGACAAACCCGATATCTTCTTTCGTGCTTTCGATAGTAACGATATGTTCTTCTTCGGTGATGGATATCGCGACGTCTCCCTTGCGCGCCTGGGACAGGCCATCGTCAATATTCATCATCTGTACATAAAAATCTTCTGCCTTGAGGTCTTTGAGAAGCGTATCCACAACGAGGTCCGCGATTTCATCCGAGTGAAAATCCCAGGTAACCGATTCCATGTTGTCGCTTTTTGATTCTTTCTTCGTTCCCCGGCCGGGTATTTTAAGAGACAGGTTCAGGATGGGAGGTGCGATCAGGGTTGTTAACAGTGTCATCAGTATGATGACGCCAAAAAGCTGTTCATTGAGAATGCCGGCGGTTATACCAATTCCGGCAATTATGAGCGCGACTTCGCCGCGGGGCACCATGCCGGCGCCTACCCTGAAGGCGCCTTTTATGTTGAAGCCAAGACCCAGGGACGGAAGGGCGCATCCGAGTATTTTCGCGGCTATAGCGACCACGGTATACAGGAGACCGAACGCGAGCACTTCCCAGGACATGAGCGCGCCAACATTCACGAGCATACCCATGACCGCAAAAAACAGCGGTACGAAAAATTCATACAGACCGTGGATGCGTTCCTGGATAACCGCCGCGATATCGGTCTTGGAAAGCGAGAGTCCGGTAACATAGGCGCCAATGATCATGGCAAGTCCCTGTTTTTCGAAGATGCCCGCGAGCAAGAGCGCAATACCGAGTGCGCAGATGGAGAAGTCGTACTGGTGTTTGAAGAACTTCAAAAATGAAGCGATTTTTTTTGAAAAGATCAGGCCGAGCGCGCTAAAACCGAGCCAGATACCGAAAGCCTTGAGCGCGATGAGCTCTATCGCGGTCAAACTGATCGATCCGCCGCCGGATCCATTCATCACGGCGACAATACCGAGAACGACGGCGAGCATGATGATGCCGAGCACGTCATCGAAAACGGCGGCCGCGAGTATGGTAACTCCCTCGGGTGAATCCATCTTCTTCTGGTCGGAGAGTATTCGTGCGGTAATGCCGACGGAGGTCGCCGTGGAAAGTATTCCGAGAAAAAGACAGCGGGGATCCATGAACGGTGCGTCTAGAAGAAGCATTCCCACACCTGCTCCGCTTGCGAAGGAGAACACGACACCGCCGAGACCGACAAGACCACCAACCACCGAATAGCGCAAGAACAGCGCGAGGTCAGTTTCAAGTCCGGATGCAAAAAGGAGAATGATTGAAGCAACCGTGGCAAAGCCGTAGAGTTCCGGGCTCACCGCAAGACCATTGGTGCCAAGCGGAAAAATGCCGTGAGGAAAACCGGGAAGCGCTATGGCACCGAGGGCGTAGGGCCCTATCACCACACCGGCGAGCAGTTCACCAAGAACGGACGGTATGCCGAATTTTTTCACGAGCATGCCGCCGATACGAACCGCGAACAGGATGATGCCGATTTGCAGCACCAGGCCGGTCATCACCTCGGTAACCTGTGAGCCTTCATTGGCGTACAGTGTGGAAGCCGAAACGATGAGAACAAGAAGAAATGTTATGAATATTCTGGAAAAACGTGTCATTTTATGCCTCACGAGGAAAATGTAAGAAGTACTTACATCATGAACCTTTTGAGATTTTTATACAAGGGGGATTGAAATTTAATCGGCGTCGTATACTTTTTACTTCGTTCTTGCCTGCCGAAGCGCCTTTTGCCAACCGGCTAGTGCGTCCCGCCGGCGCTCATCGCTCATGGCCGGATTGAACACCGTGTCGTTTTTCTTGAGCGCGGTAATTTCGGCAGGACCTGACCAGAACCCGAACTTGAGCCCGGCAAGAAACGCGGCACCGAGCGAAGTTGATTCAACCACAGCGGGCCGACGTACGGGAATACCGAGAATGTCCGCCTGGAACTGCATGAGCCAGGAGTTGGCCGCGGCGCCGCCGTCTACCGCAAGCTCGTTCACCCGCGATCCGGTTTCTCCCTCCATGGCCCGTATAACGTCCAGACTCTGATACGCCATGGATTCAAGCACGGCCCTGGCAAGATGATTCCTGTTTACTCCCCGGGTAAGACCGACGAGTGTTCCCCGGGCATCCATGTCCCAATGCGGTGCCCCGAGCCCCACAAAGGCCGGAACAAGATAGACACCGGCATTATCGTCCGTGGCACGGGCCATTTCTTCCGTTTCGGACGCATGACGTATGATCCCCAGCTCGTCCCGGAGCCACTGCACGGCGGCACCGGCGATAAAAATTGATCCTTCGAGCGCATAACAAGGATTCCCGCTGGAGTCCGCGGCAAGGGTACTCAAGAGGCCCTGTCTTGAGCGGATATAGGCCGAGCCGGTGTTGAGCACGGCGAAACAGCCGGTGCCATACGTATTCTTTATCTGTCCCGGAGCGGTACAGTTTTGACCGAAGAGCGCCGCCTGCTGGTCTCCGGCAACGCCGCACACGGGCACACCCCTGATCGCTTCAATTGCGGTAACCTCGCCGTAGTCATCCGAGGATTTCCGGATCTCCGGAAGCATGTCGCGCGGTACGCCAAGCAGTGCGCAGAGTTCGTCATCCCAGGCCATGGTCGAGATATTGCAGAGCATAGTGCGCGACGCGTTGGTATAGTCCGTCGCATGAACCGCCCCGCCGGTGAGTTTGTAGATGAGCCAGGTGTCGATCGTGCCGAATACGAGATTCGCCCGGGCAGGGGTATGATCCAGAATGTAGCGGAGTTTGGTACCGCTGAAATACGCGTCGAGGGGGAGCCCCGTTTTTTCGGTGATGAGCGCTTCGTGATCTTTTAGCGCGTTGCAAAGATCGGCGGTTCTGCGGCATTGCCACACGATGGCGTTACACACGGGTTCGCCGGTTGTGCGGTCCCAGACCACGGTTGTTTCGCGCTGGTTCGTTATGCCCACCGCGGCGATACTGCCCGCAGTGGGCGCGCACACGTCGGTAACGGTATCCACCACCGTTTGCCAGATTTCATTGGCGTCATGCTCAACCCAGCCGGGTTTCGGATATTTTTGGGAAAATTCTTTTGAGGACCGGGCAACTATCTGTCCGTTCCGGTCGTAGAGAAACGCGGTGGTACTCGTTGTGCCCTGATCGATGGAAAGAATGTAGTTCATGTGCCGGAAAACTCCGCAATGTCCGCGAACACCGTTTCCCGGTTCGCGTCGATGCAGAGGGAATGATACGCGTCTTCGTATCGCTTGTAGCGTGCAAGAGAAGGAATCCGGTCTATGACATTCTTTGTCGCGTCATTGTTCACGAGACGGTCCTTGCCCGCCTGGAGTGCGAACACCGGGGTGCGGATATTCGCGATATCCTTCTTGAGGGCGCCTTGCAAGAGCATCATGGCAAGCGAGAGCTTCGCCGTAACCCGAGTGAGTTCCCTCTTTGACCGGGCAAGATAATTGAGCCCTTCTGCACTGTTGCAAAAATCGCGGTGCTTGTAGGGAAGCGTAATATGCAGTTTCGGATTGAAGAGAATGCCGAGGCCCGCTTTCATCTTGTCCGCGAGTGAGAACACCTTCCCTTCTACGAACGCGGGGGAAAGGAGGACGGCCTTGTCGGCGTCGGCGCTTTCGAGATAGCGGGTCACGATCATGGCGCCGAGACTCTCCCCGAGAAGAATGATTTTCTTTCCGGGATACACGCTTTTCAGATGTTCATGCATGAGACCGAGCTGATTCACCCATACATCAAAATTCTTCACATACCCCGGCATCCCGGGCGACTCGCCGAACCCGTCCAGTTCGAGGGCAATCACGGCAATCCCCTTCGCAGAGAGGTACTCGGCCATCCAGGTCCACCGGTCAGCACAGGCACCGAGCCCCTGGATCGCCAGAATGATTGAATCAAACCGTTCGGGTATCCAGTCGTAATACAGAAGCTCGCGGTTCTGAACGGATAGGTTTTTTATGGTCATACAATGCCATCCCGGGATCAGTATGGTAAGAAGCGGCAACGCCGACAACTTCAGTGTAGGGTACGCATGTTTTTGCTGTCAAGAAAACAATTAATCCAGCGGTCTCCTTGCGAGTGAAAGATCCACATGACAATACCCGCCGGGGTGTTTTTCCAGATAATCCTGATGATACGGTTCTGCCGGGTAAAAGGCGCCCGCAAGCCGTATTTCTGTTACGGCCGGGTCGTTCCAGGTGACTGCGGCTTCGAGTTCGGCGAGAACACGCCGCGCTTCGGCGCTCTCTTCTGCGTTCGTTACAAAAACTGCCGACCGGTATTGCGTACCCCGATCGTTTCCCTGCCGGTCCGGCGTGGTGGGATCGTGCATGCGGAAAAAATGACGAAGGAGGTCGGCATATGAAATGACTGCCGGATCATAGGTGATCCGGAGCGTTTCGGCATGACCGGTATCTCCGCGAAGCACTTCGTTGTAGGTTGGATTCAGGGTTGTACCACCCGAATACCCTACCCCGGTTTCGACCACGCCATCGAGCTGGCGGAAATAGCCCTCGGTACCCCAAAAGCATCCTGCAGCAAACAGAGCGTACCGACGTCCGGCGGCTGGCCGGTAATGGGCATACCCTTCCCGTTCCAGCTCCTGTTCGGGGATAAAGCGGAGCGACGCCGAATTGATGCAATACCGCAATCCGGTCTCTCCGGGACCGTCATCAAATACATGCCCGAGATGCGAAGCCGACACTGCGGCGGATACTTCGGTCCGTACCATGCCGGCGCTGGAATCAGATTTTTCTTTGAGTACTTCCGGAGCTACTGGTTTCGTAAAACTCGGCCATCCGGTTCCCGAATCGAATTTGTCGGCCGAGCTGAACAGGGGGACACCGGAGATCAGGTCGACATAGAGTCCTGCATCCTTGTTGTCCCAGTACTCGTTATGAAACGGCGGCTCGGTCCCGCATTGTTGCGTTACCGCATACTGAAGGTCCGTTAGTTTTTCTTTCATGTCTTACCTCCGTATACCGGTAATATACGAAGAATTCTTCCGCGGGGAACCTTAATTATTCAACAACAAGATAACGACGGGTAATTGTGTCAAACGCGTCCGGAGGAACGGTTTCCATGATTTCGTCATACAATGCTCGAAGTTTTCTGCCCCGGTACGTCTGCCCGAAGAGGCTGTATATGGCAACACGATCTTCATCAAGGGGAATAATCCGGATATCCTTGCTGTATCCCTTGCTGTTCATCTCGTAGACGAGGGACAGATAATTGATATCCAGCAGGGCGTCAACCCGACCGTTCATGAGCTTGCGGTGATTGATTTCCCGAAATTCGGTCGTGGTAACCAGTTCCAGTTCAATCTGTTCATGCAGGATAAACGGTGGAACATAACCGCTCGTTATATACCCTATTGTCATACCGAACAAATCTTCCTGCGCGTTTATTGTTTCGAGAGGACTGTCACGACGAACAACAATACACGAGGAAACAGCCGTAAGGGACCGTGAAGGATAGAGAAACCGCGTCTCCCGATCGAGGATTTTCGTTATGTAGGGGATAACATCTATCTCGCCTTTCTCAAGCATCATTTTAAGTCGGGGTATGGGATAGAGCCCTGAAACGACGATGTCTACATTCATGGCGGGAGCAAGATATTCCCGCCAGAAATCGACTGAGGCACCGCCTGCGTCACCGTTCTCCGTAGTCATCATGAACGGTGGTAACACGAAAATACCAATGCGTATCGTTTCCCGAACCGGCTTGCTGTCATCAGCGGACAAAACCGGCATTGAAAGCACAAAGACACACAAAAGCAGAACCGGCAGGAGCGATACCAATCGATTTCTAATCATTACGCCTCCTCCAAAACAAAGGGAAGCTTTCCCGAAGGGGCCATCTTCTCCATGCCGGAAAGAAACGTGTCCGCGAGAAACGGATCAAAGCTCACACCGCGTTCGTTCCGGATTATTTCCAGAGCTTCGGCTACTGGAAACGCCGGCTTGTATATCCGTTCGCTTACCAGGGCATCGTACACATCGGCAATGGACACAATTCTCGCTTCCAGCGGGATGGCTTCTCCCGCGAGACCTTCCGGATATCCTGAACCACACCACTTTTCATGATGGTACAGGACGATGTTTTTCGCTATGGGGTCTATGGCGTTATTGTCCAGAATACGGAATCCGATTCGTACATGTTCTTTGACCACTTCAAATTCTTCTTGTGTGAGTTTTCCCGGTTTCAGGAGGATTTGCTTTTCAACACCAACCTTACCGATATCATGGAGTGGTGAATACATCTTGATTGCCTTTACAAAAAACTCATCCAGACCGGCCGCGCGGGCAATATATTCGGAGAGAAGCGAAATACGCTTGATATGGTTTCCGGTTTCCTCGTCGAAGTAGAAATTTGCGCTTTCAAGCGCGGCGACCATCGCCATGGTCATGTGCTCAATCTTGTCGCCCTGATCGAAAACTCACCGAAAAACGGATCTTGACGGAGTTCGCGGCGCAGACTTTGCAGTACAATGGTTTCATCGTCTACGCAAACAATGTGGTGCTTTTTCATGATCCATCCTGTTTTTCACAGCAGCATTTTTTAACCGCTTCCATGAGACGTTCCGGATCCCAGGGTTTCTCAATAACATCTGTTACACATCCAGTTTCAAGAAGACGATTAATGACCGCCTCGTCTGCCTGTCCGGTTATCATGACCGCCTTGATATCGGGATATTGCTGCCGAACCTTTTCAAGGAATTCATCTCCCTTTATTCCCGGCATGAGCCAGTCCGATATGATAAGAATGAGTTTGACCCCCTCACGAGCCAGTTCCTCAACCCTCTGTGTCAACATAGTTGTCGTCCACTAAGGAGGCAATTATATGAAGTACAGCAAGAGATTCAGGAACGCAATTCTGAGAAAAGTTCTGCCACCGGAAAATCGGAGCGTGTATTCAGTAGCAAAAGAAGCAGGTATAGCTCCGATTACTATTAACAGTTGGCTTGCCAAGCTCAAAGATGGTAAACTGGATATCGAACAGGATAGAGATGATCCAGTAAGCAGTCGAAGCATCAACGAGCAGGATAACCCCGTCCACCATGGACAGGGCCCGCCCAACTTCGCCCCCAAAGTCAGCATGGCCGGGAGTGTCGAGCATGTTTATTTTGACACCTTTCCATACTACGGAGCAATTCTTTGCGGCGATGGTGATTCCGCGTTCCTTTTCAAGATCCATGTTGTCCATCATGCGTTCCGGCATTTCTTTGCCTTCACGGAATGCGCCCGATTGCCCGAGCATTGCGTCTACCAGTGTGGTCTTGCCATGGTCAACATGCGCGATTATCGCGATGTTTCGTATCATGGGGTTCATTACGTCTGTGTGTTTCAATGTAATTCCTGATTTCCCGGAGGAGCGCGGTAAGATTTCGTCAGTATAGAGGTTAAACGCGTGTTCGTATATGGATGAGGAAGGAGGGGCGGTGTTGTATTCCTGTTATTTCCCCGGCCGGCCGCTCTGGTGGATGGCCGAGCCGGTGAGGATGACCTTTCCACCTTCGAGGCCGACCTGACCGAGCACTTCGAGGGGCTTTTCCGGGTCAACGGAAAGGACTTTGCCAAAACGGACGGGAACGATGCCTTCGAGTACGTCGCGGGTGTCGTAGCCCACGAGGAGATCGAATACCATAGCGTTCTCTCCGGAGACAACATTCGTCGCCATGCCCTTCCATACAACCCAGCAGTCAAGATAGAGCCAGGGCTCCTTGGAAACCTCGGCGTAGGTGTACACATCCTGAATGGTGTCGAATCCCTGCCTTGAAAGATAGCCCATGAGCTCGCGGGACTTCCGCTTTATGGCGACCGACGCGTTAGAGTTGAGTATGCGGTTTATTTCCACCTGCGCCGCGTTGTCACGGTAGGACTGGAAAAATTTCTGGGCTTTTTCGTAGCTCGCGAACAGTTCCTTTTCCGTAAGGACATACCGGTACGAACCGCTCATGGCGATGGCGTCTTCACGGTCGGCGGAGTCGAGCTCCAGGGCTGAAAGGTCGGCGCGGACCGGACCGGGATCGGCGGTAATGCCCCGGTACAGAAGAACGGCGGCAAGAGCGACGAGCGCGAGCGGTACCGCCTTCGCGGCGATTCGACCCGCGGTAAGGGGCCGCTTGATGCGCGGATAAAACCGCGCGATCTTCCCGGTTTCCACGAGCGCGGAAATGGTTTCCGGATCGCTCCCCTTCCGGATAAAGTCGAGCGACTTGCGGGCAAGCCGGTGGGACGGCGCGTATTCAAGCGCTTCCAGATAGTACTCCACCGCCTGGTGGGTGTCGCCTCGACGCAGATGGAGAGCAGCCTGGGCGACAAGGAGTTCCGGGTCGCGCATCTTTATCTGTCGGGCGCGCTGGAAATAAGTGGTCGCCCCGCCGATATCACCGGTGTGCAGACAGGCCATGCCGAGGTAGAGGTAAAACGTGAACGAATCCCGATACTGGATGGTATTCGGTTCGAGAAGGGTTATTACGTCATTGTATTTTTTGCGGTAAAACGCCCGTTTGGCACGTTCAAGAACGGTCAGTGGCATCGCTTACTCGGGGAGCTTTTGTTCGAGGAGACTGTCCAGGGTCCGGTTCAGGTAGTCAAGTTCCTCGTCGGTCGCGATGGATGGATCCAGCTCGATCTGGTCAATCCGGGCCAATATCTGCTCGATGAGTGAAAGCCGTTCATCCTCGGTTTTGGGCGAGGGGTCAAGCGACCAGACAATGTCTCCGGCGTCAAGGTCAGGAGCCGATGGAGCGTCCTGTATCCGGTAGGGACCAAAGAGCATACGGACGGTGTACAGAGCGTTCGCCGTTATGTTTTTTGTCGGCCAAACAAAGAGCACGGCCGAATCCTGCACCGAATAGAGCGTGTTGAACGAACGGCCGGGAAGAAAATCCGGCAACCAGGAAAGAGTGTTGAGCCGTTCCCAGTTCGCTATATACAGGGCGGAAGGTACGGTAACGCCGCCGTCCCGGAGCTGGAACACAAAATTCTGCTGTTCGTTTCCGGTTATGAGAACAGAGTCGCGGTCAGCGCCCGGAATGATCCGTTCCTCGGCCGATATGCGGTTTCGTGTGTCGGTGTAAAAATGGATACCCTGCGTTTCACCGAGCATGGTGTCAAAGAGACCCTTGAGCGCGAAGTCCGCAGCAGTACCGGAGGTATTTTCCACCCGAACTTCCATGGCAACTGCGGTTGGAAATCCCCGGTTCTCCGGATCGACAAGACTGAATTCCTGTTCAATGTAAAAGTCGTCAGTTAAAAGAAATTTGAACATGGCGCCGTTTGCGGTACGAACCGCTTCCACTGGCTTGCCGGTCCGCGGCGCGAGTTTGAAAACGCTATCGTTAATCTGCACTGAAAGCCAGGAGGTCGTTCCGAAATTCCGGTCCTCGATGAGGGGTTCATACCGGTTCTTTCCGGTATCGGCGATATGATACAAACAAAAGGTGCCGGTTTTGGGATGGAGAACGAGTTTCAGGTTCCCGCCGATGAGTTCGACCGGTTCTGAGAAAAGGGGGATGGCCATACAAATAATCGCCAGCACAAGGCCTAATCGGCGTATGTGTTTCATTGGGCTTCTCCTTCGAGAATCTGGTCGTACAGGGTTTGCAGGGACCGTGCCTTGTTCCGGAGTTCCTCGAGGGCGCGCCGTCGGCTGTCCGGATCTTCAGACGAGAGATCCGTATTTGCGGTACCGGAACTTGCCGGAATATCCGCGCCGGACACCAGGCCCGCAGCAAGCTCCGCGTTGCGAAGCTCGAGTTCGGAAATGCGGTCCATCAATTGCGCGTTCCGGGTTTTTTCTTCTCCGAGCTGCTGTTCAAGCTCGCCCATGCGGGTATCCTTGATCATGTCTGAAATGCGCTTCTGGTATGCGGTTATCGCTTGTTCATAGGTACGTTCGCGCCGCTGATAATCTTCTATTATTCGAAGTGACTCTTCATGGCTCATCTTGAGAAGTTTGAGGAGTTCGTCCTCCTTGGCAGTCTGTTTGATGAGCGAAATGCGGTACGAAGCGGCTTCGCGCTTTATACCCTGGGGCCACGAAGTAAGTACCAGTGAAAAAACGCTTCGGGCTTCCTCAAACCGTCCAACGGAATAGAGGTTCTCGCCGATCCAGTAGTATGCCGACGGAACCATGTCGTGAGACGGCCATTGTGATACAAATCGATACAGGGTCTGTATGGAGTCCTCGTGACTTCCCATAAGAAAATGCACCCGGCCTTCCTGATAGGTTATATCCGGGATTTTTTCATCGTCCGGGAATGACACGGTAAAACGCTGAATGTCCGAAAGGGCGGTCTTGATGTCTCCGGACGCGAGTTCCGACATGATGAGCCAGTACCAGGGCTCTGCCCCGGCACCGGGGTTAGTTACCGCCCGCCGGAATGAAAGCGTGGCGGTCGACCAGTCAGATTTTGCGTACGCGTCGAGACCCGCCATGAGGGGATCCTGGGCGAACGCGGTTACGGCAGCGAGCAGCAGCACAAGAGCAATAGCCGGTTTTTTCATACATACCTCTCCAAACCCGTCCTGCAGGAATTTCTTAGCAATCAAGCTCTCCGGTAAAAAAAGCCGAGCCGGAAACCACAAGATCCGTTCCGGCAGCGAGGACGGACGGCAGCGTTTCACAGTTCACCCCGCCGTCTACAGATACTATATACGAAAAATCGTTTTCCTGCTTGATTTTTTTTAGCTCCTGAACCTTTTCAAGACAGGACGCTATCATGGTCTGTCCGCCGAAGCCGGGATTGACCGTCATTACGAGAACCAGATCTACAAACGGCAACAATTCGCTGAGCGCGGCAACAGGGGTTGACGGCACGAGCGATATTCCGGGTTTGCATCCCGCTTCCCGAATACGCTCGATAAGACGGTGCGCGTGCACTTCTGCCTCAACATGAAATGTAAGGTAATCCGCGCCGGCTTCCAGAAAGGAATCGGCCATTTCCGCGGGATTCGTCATCATGAGATGTACATCGAACGGAAGTTTTGTAAGTCCTCGAAGGGCGGCTATAACGGGCGGACCTATGGTCAGGTTGGGAACAAAGTGACCGTCCATTACGTCGATGTGGATCATGTCACCGCTTTTCTGTTCAATCTGTTCAATGGCTCTGCCAAGATGCGCAAAATCTGCACTGAGCAGCGACGGGGCAAGAAGATACGGTCTTTTCATACATGTATAGTAGCAAACTCCCTGCACGGTGTAAATAGAATACCTTAATTGACTAAACACGAGGAATGAGTATAATGGAAGAAGTATCATGGCTATAGAACCAGTTCCCGGATTGTTACCGCAAGTGTATGAACTTCTCAAATCTGGCGAACTTGAGCAGGCAAACCGGGACCTCGCAAGACTCTTGCAGCAGGATCTGGAAAATGCTGAAGTTTTGTTTGCCCTGACCGGTGTCACCTTCTGGATCGACAAGCTGAAGCGCGCCCGCGAGTCATCTACCGATTTCGAGCGCGGTGAATACCTTGTGTCCCAGTGGAGGCCGTTTACGGCCTACATTGAAAAAACGGGCAGGATCTATGAAGTGGGCATGTACGCGATACGGCAATGTGTCTTTACGCTTGCCCTCCGGTTTTATCAGTCTTTGTACCGCGAAGACGGAACCGCGCAGGAAGCGGAACTGTACCGGAAAATTGGTCTTTGTTACAAGTCGCTCGGGGACTATGAACGTGCGCTGCATCTGCTTGAACAGGCAGTAAATGCGGATCGCGATTCACCGGCCATTCTGGCCGAGCTGGGCGACTGCTATGCGCTGTGCGGGGAAATGCGTCTTGCAAAGGTGTATTTCCGGGAAGCCTTTTTTCAGGGAGCCAATGCGGTTGATCTGCATTTCCTTGAATCGGAGATAATCCGCCGTCTGATCTCGCAAGTTCAGGCGCTCGGTTTTTCCGGACAGGTTCTTGCCGAATGGCTTCCGGTGTACGGTGTTCTCTACGGGGTTTTAAACGTGAAGCGTGAGCTTCGGGCGCTCGAATTCGGGAAGCTCAAGCAGGCGATCTTTGCGCTTGAAAATGAAATAAAGGATGCGTCCGAGCAGTCCAGACTGGTTCTGGTTCCGCGGCTCATCAATCACTATTTTTGGCTGATCGATCATTATATCAATGTCAATGACGATAAGACCAGAATAAATGAAGTGTTACTTAAAATCAAATTGCTGGATACCGACGTGTACAACCGGTACACCGTGTAGAACCGGCGTTTGCAGGAGAAATTACCATGTCCGAGTCGTTGATCAAATCTGTCCAGAATATGCTTAATGAAGAAAAATGGACCCGTGCAACCATCAGCAATTATTCCGTTACCAATTTCAAGGATATGGACGACGCCATCAAGGAAGCGTCCAAAGCGAAATGCCTTGACGAAATAAAAAGTCTTTGCGACGAACATCTTGCACACACCAAGAACAGCATTATCGCGCTGTATCTTTCGGGTATCATTGCCCTGTCCAAGCAGCTGCTTGATGATTCGGCCATGGTCAACCTGGTGAGCATCTTTATCGACAATCATAAAACACAGATCGTTGAACACCTGTGCAAGCGTGTCCTCGAATTCGGTGAATCAAAGTACGCCCTGCGCACCCTTGCCGATACCTACAAGGCCGAGAACAACGATGCCATGTACGAAATCTGGGAGCGCCTGGTAAAAATCGACTACGAAGAAGCGGACATAGCAAAACTGCTCGCGGAAAAATACGAACGCGACGGCGACATCGAAAACGCGGTTGAATACTATAAAAAGGCACTCTACCGGTACATAAACCGCCATCAGACCAATTCGGTCAAGGAAGTATGGACCCATCTTGTGTCCCTCATTCCTGAAGAAATCGACTTTTTCTATCATGTTCAGCGCAAGATTTCCAAGAATATCGGCGACGACCGCAGCGCCATGCTCATGCAGGAAGTCTATGTGTACTACAAGGAAAACTCGGACTGGGATGTTGCCATCGACATCCTGAAGACCATTCTTTCCTGCGACGACAAGGATTCCTGGGCACGCAAGGAAATTGTTGAATGCTTCCGCGGCAAGTATGCCGGACACAGTCTCCTCGAAGAGTATATCCGCGCGTCGAACCTGAACCAGAGCTGGCGCAACATATTCGAGGCTATTGCCGAGTTTGAAAAGCACATCTCCTTCGACGCAGGAAACTTTGTATTCCACCGCTCCTGGGGTGTCGGACGCATAGCCAAGGTAACCAACGACGAAATCACCATTGATTTCTCGAAAAAGCGCAACCATACCATGAGCCTCAAAATGGCGGTCAACGCCCTTCAAACGCTCAGCCGCGAACACATTTGGGTTCTCAAGTCCATCTGGAAAAAGGAAAAACTTACCGCCAAGATCAAGGAAGATCCCGTATGGGCGCTCAAGACCATAATCCGCAGTTACGACAACAATTGCGATCTCAAGCATATCAAGGCGGAACTCGTTCCCCAGGTACTCACGGTGAACGAATGGACCAGCTGGAGCACCAAGGCACGGAACATCCTCAAGGATGATCCCTCCTTCGGGGTAAACGCGACCAATATCGACATGTTCATGGTCCGCGACCGCCCCATTTCCCTCGAGGAAAAACTATTCAACGAATTCAAGGCACAGAAAAATTTCTTCTCCCGCATTGATCTCCTGCTCACCTTCTCCCAGAAGGCTGATCCCGAATCCGAGTTTTTTGCCGAAATGTTCAGCTACTTTGCCGGATACCTCAAGGCATTTAATCAGGTAAATGAACAGATCATCGCATCGTATCTGGTCATCAAACAGATTGTGGCGGCGCATCCCCATCTGAATCCCGGGCTTCAGTACAATTTCGCCGAGCTGTTTGCAGAAGTTGATGATCCTTCCGCCGTATATACAGCAATCAAGGACAATGGCCTCAAAAAGAGCTACCTGCAGCACATCAAGAATTTCATAACCGACTGGCCCGATGTCTACATCAAACTCTTCCCCACAGTACTCTCTGCGGACATTCTCGAAGCCCTCGTATCCGAAGGCTACACCGACAAGATTACGGCCCTCGTACAGCTGTCGTTTGAAAACTACCGCGATTATCGCGAAGCCGCCATCTGGTTCTTCAAGAACGCGCAGGAAGCCGACTGGTTCACCGCCGCGGGTCTCGGATTCGAAAAGCAGTTGATAACCCTCATTCACATTCTGGACATCACCTATCGTGAGATCGAGAATCACCGCGACACCACCGAGAACCGGAAAATCAACCGGCAGGTGCAGGCAATACTGTTCGGAAAAGAAAGCCTTCTCGCGAGTTTCATGTCTGAAAATGATTCGGACACCGTTACCCGTCTGTACACCCTCATAGACGACGTGAAGGATCTTGATCCCGCAATCAAGATGCAGCTCCGCAACGCCATCCTCGAATCCCACAAGGGTTTCAAGTTCTTCGGTTCCGAAGAAAAAACCGTTGTGTCGCGCGGACTCATTGTTACCGGGAAAATGCTCGAAGAAAAGAAAAAACAGCTTCAGAATATCGTGGATGTGGAAATGCCTGCAAACTCCAAGGAAATCGGATATGCCCTTTCTCTTGGAGACCTTCGAGAAAACGCCGAGTACAAGGCAGCGAAGGAGCGCCAGACCATTCTGAACACCACCGCGACACGCCTCCAGGAGGAGATTGAACGGGCGATTGTATTCGATCCTACAACTGTTGTTATCTCCCGTGTTTCGTTCGGTACGGTCGTAACCCTCAAGAACAACAAGGAAAACACCGAGGAAACCTACACCATCCTGGGACCCTGGGAATCCGATCCCGACAATTTCGTCATTTCCTATATGTCGCCATTCGGAAACGCCATTCTCAACCGCAAGGTTGGAGAAGAACTGACCTTTACCATCAACGAACGGGAATATAATTATACGATTACATCTATCACTGCTGCGTCAATCTGATTTTTTTGAGGAGAATGCGCATGAGGAATGTAAAAAGGTTTATCGCGGTTATCGTACTGCTTTGTGCATCATGTGTGCTGTTTGCCTCCGGAGCGGACATCGTTGTTTTGATGGACGCTTCCGGGACAATACTGCCCTGGTTTGACCAGGTTAACAGCCGCATACTCCCGGATATAACTCGGAAATTTGTCCGCCAGGGCGATACATTCCATCTCATATCCTTCAATTCACGCGTGAATCTGGAGATTGTCCAGCCGGTACAGAACGAACAGGATGTCTCCCGGGTTGTTTCCCGATTCATGCTCCTCTACCCGCTCGGACAAAATTCCGACTTTCTTTCCGGGCTCAATTATACCCATCAGTATGTATCATCGCTCCCCGAACGGGAGAACAAGATCGTTATCATCATTTCGGACGGGATCTTCAATCCGCCGGAGAACAGCCGGTACGCCGGAATGAGCCCGGCAGACGCGCAAACGGAGCTTTCCTCCCTTGCCCGCCGTATTCGCAGCGCCGGCTGGGAAGTATATTACATCAAGCTTCCCTTCCCGGAAAACGCGGTTATCCGTTCTCTTGACGATACGATACTCGCGGACACCTCGGCGGGACATCCTGACGGTGAAACACGGGAGTACCTGGACGTTTCGTCAGAATTTACCGAGCAGATGGATATCCGCCCGAGCGAGTTCATAGGCGAAGACGTTCCGGTCGATTTCGTGGACAGCGTGTTCTCCCTCCCCGAGGTCGAGTTTCCGCAAGATATCGGAAAGAAGGGACACTATTTCGTTCTTCCCCTTAAAGTGACGAACGTATCCGACCAAACGGTACATCTAGAACTGACCGGTGTTGTTCATGATTCCATCAACGTTTTGGACAGTACCGAGTTTTTACGCCTCAAACCCGGAAAAAAGGGAACGCTGCGGGCGCATATCCAGTTACCCGAAACCCTGCCCCTCGGCAAGCAGAGCGTTCCCCTTTCGCTCCGCTTTTCCGGCAATGTACGGACGGTTCCCCAGTCAGCGTATGTAACGCTTGAGCTGGTTTCCTTTTCAATTCGCCAGAGTCTCCACCGCGGTGGACCGGTCGCATACGCACTCATTCTCGTTCTTTTTGCTGTCCTGATCGTAGCGCTGGTACTGTTCCTCATTGCCCGCCGGACCTCTGGTCCCGCCGCGGCAGCATTGCGTACTGCCGGAACCCGGGACGCCGAGTCGTCCGGCATGGAAAACGCCGCATTCGCTTCGGGTGAGAACCGCGACAAGAACATTGCCTACACCACCGGCGAAAACCGCGACAAGCACCTCGCCTACACCACCGGCGAGAACCGCGACAAGCACCTCGCCTACACCACCGGTGAAAACCGCGACAAGCACCTCGCCTACACCACCGGCGAGAACCGCGACAAGAATATCTCGTTTGAGCTTGAACACGATAATTCCACCGCTACCCTTGCCGCACAGGCATCTGAACTTGAAAAGGCCCGTCGTGAACGCTATTCCATTCTTTCCGGCGCGGCCCCTGTGCATGCCGCCCGGCTTGAACATCGTCAGGGAGCCCGGGCAGGAGAAGCAATTGCAGTGCGTGAAGACCGCAGCATCATGCTTAACCTGTTCGTAACAAACCAGAATACTGCCATCGGTCGCAGAAACGTACATCGAATGAAAGCCGGCTCTCGCCTGTCACTGGGCGGCGGTGCATCCGCTTTTCTCGTGTTCCTGGTTCACTTCCCCTCCCGTATCGCTGAAGTCCGCTTCGACGGCGTTCAGTGCACGCTTGCTATCCTGAAACCCGAGTTTTTCCCGTATGAGGAAGAGGTTATTATAGAGAACTGTATTGACCGCGAGTTTACCCTGGTCTCGGACCATGGGTATGAAGTGAGTTTTACGCTTCGTGAATTCGAGGATCCGGTGGAACGGCTGAACCGCCTTCTCACCTCAATTCACTACTGAGTCTCTTCTTTACCTGGTTATTCTTCCCCGAGGGCGCGCTTTGCCTGACGCTGCAAGCCGCCCATCTTTTCGTCCGCGGCTATTGATTCCACATGGCCTTTCAAATTGGTAAATCTGTTTTTATTGTACATCTCTATACCCAGACTTTTAGTGGCAACGTCCTTGTGCTGAATATAGGCTTCAGCCACATCGGACAGGGCGGGATCACCCTGTTTGACAAAAAGTTTGCCAAGCTCGTACCGCAGCCATTTCTTACGGTCATCTTTCAGACTTGCGAACGCAACCTGAACGGCATCGTTAACCACAGATGAAGAATCATGTTTCATGAGCGCCTGGATGATGGTCATACGGGTTTTGTCCGGCGTTTTTTCATTTCGTACCTGTTCCAGCATCCAGCGAATGCTCTCAGATTCACCAAGAAGGGCCAGTACATCGATGGATTTCGCTTTTACCGCATCTACGGGATCCGTCTGCGCCCGGTACTGTACAAATGGCGCGGCATCCGCGATCTTGAGCTTCTCAACCGCGTTCAGCGCTTCAAGCCGTACCCGATAATGAGTATCCTTGAGAGCTTCAAGAACAACATCGACAACAACCTGTCCCGAATAGCCCGATAGTCCGGACACTGCGGCGGAACGGAGCAGCGGATCATCCGTTTCGAACAACCCGGCAAGCAAGTCGTCACCGCCTTCCCGTCCAATTGATCCGATTGCGCGAACCGCCGTTGCCCGGATCATGATGTTTTCATCCTCATTTTGTGCAATTGAAACGAAATCGTCCCAGACAGCATCGCTTTTAAGTTCGCCGAGCGCTTCCATCACATTTTGACGTATGATGAGGCGCTGACGTTCGTCACCTTCGATTGTACCCTGCAGATAGTCAACGAGATAGGCTGCGTCGTCGGCTGTACCGATTTTCCCGAGTGTTCGTATTGCCTGGTCGCGGAACTCCTCGGACTCATTGTCCAGGATGGTCCTCACCAAGGGGGAAGCTTCCGGCGGCTTTATTTTCTGTACATAGGAAAAAACGGCGGACACCGTTGAATTACGGTAGTCCCAGGGATCAGCGAGAACTTCCAGCGCAAAGGATGAAAAAGCCGGATTCTCCAGCGCCGCGTACATTGAAAGAATGCTTTCCCGTACAGCAACGCTCCTCGTACGGGAAAAAAGCGATTCAAGATCCGCATTGTAGGTGGTATCTTCTTTATCCCGCAATTCAGTAACAAGCTCCACTATTTCGTTCTCGAGCCCGTACCGGAGAACATCCCGCCGTTTGTCGTTGCTCTGGGCCGAAAGAGTGGATAGAAAAGCGGTACTAATGCAAAGAACTGCGATTTTTTTCAGGGAATGATTCACGATACGCCCCCGGTGATTCGTTTCATGAACTGGTTTCGATACTCCGTAAAGGTCCCCTGCGCGATAGCAGTGCGAACCTCACCCATCATGGTATGTAAAAAAGCGAGATTGTGAAAGGTTGCAAGCATGGAGAAAAGAATTTCGTCCTGCTTGTAGAGGTGGCGAAGATAGGCCCGGGAATAGTCACGGCAAACCCTGCAGGTACAGGACGGATCAATCGGACCGAAGTCCCGGGTATTACTCTCCCGCTTTATGGATAACTGGCCGTCCCGTGTGAAAAGGGATCCGTTCCTGGCGTTGCGTGTGGGAAGCACACAGTCAAAAATGTCTATACCGTGATACACGGCATCGAGAATGTAATCCGGCGTACCGATTCCCATGACATACCGCGGTTTGTCGTCCGGAAGGAGCTCGGCCGTAGATTCGAGAAATTCACGGTATATCTCCTGCGGTTCACCGACAGAGAGTCCACCTATCGCGATACCGGGCGTGTCAATTTCGAGAAGAGCGTCCACGCTTTCCTTGCGGAGATCATGGTAAAAATTGCCCTGTACAATTCCGAAGAGCTTGCCCTGATACTCGTCTTTTGTTTCAAGCCAGGCACGTTTTGCGCGGCGGGTCCAGTCGATGGTGATATCGAGCGCTTCACGTGCTTTTTTCCACTCGGTATCGTAGCCAGTGCATACATCGAGCTGCATCTGAATGTCGCTGTTAAGCTGTGCCTGAAGGCCCACAACAGATTCAGGAGTAAGAAAATGCGAGGAACCGTCGATGTGGCTTCGGAACTTGACGCCTTCACGGGTAATTTTGCGAAAATCTGCAAGAGAAAACACCTGGTATCCGCCGGAGTCGGTCAAAAAGTTGCCTTTCCATCCCGAAAACCCGTGAAGCCCGCCTGCCTGCTCGATTATGTCGGTCCCGGGGCGGAGATACAGATGATAGGTATTAGCGAGGATTATCTCGAATCCTATTTCTTCAAGCCATTCTTTGGTAACTGCTTTTACTGTCGCGTTCGTTCCGACGGGCATGAACGCCGGAGTCTGCACGTCTCCATGCGGAAGGTGAATGATGCCGGTTCGTGCACGGCTTGCGGAATCCCGATGTATTTGGGTAAATATTGAATCGGTTTTTGGCATGGTTACGTCCTTGCATACCGGAGCATGGCAATACTCCCGGCAATAAATACTACAACCGGAAGCCAGGCTCCGGAAAGAGGAGAAATATACTCCCATTTCGACAAAATCATGGTTACCATCTGGGTTACGTAAAACGAAACCGCGATGGAAAGACTGAGCAGCAAGCTCATGAGCATGATGTTTTTCTTGAATCTGCCCCCGAGTGATATGGAAAAAAACAATACGATAAAAATGGTAAACGGAAACGAGAACCGCTTGTAGTAATTTGCCAGCTGCTCGGTGTGGGGCAATCCCGCGCGGCGAATAAACCGTATATATTCTTTTGCTTCCGCCGAAGTCAATTCTTCAACCGTGGTTACGTTTCTGCGAAAAGTTTCGGGAGGTTCGGTAAGCTGAATATCGGATACGTTAGTGCTTATTGTTGCGGTGCCATCACGGGTAAAGGTGTACCGGGTCGGATCATTCATCTTCCAGGCACCGTCTTCCCAGAATGCGTTATTGCTCTGGATTACGTCCTGAAGTTCTCCCTCTTCCGTCCGGTGTACTATGAATACATTGTACATCCGTTTCTCGGCATCCTGATAATAGTCGGCAAAATAGACGATAGTTTCATCTTCCGACATGACTACGAGATTTGTATTGCTGAATGATTGATCGGGATCAAGAAGAACCCGTGTGAGTGCGTTTTTTTCCGCAAGTGAATGAATAACCACCCGGTCCTCAAAGAAATACATACCGACCGAAAGCATGAACCCGAGTATCAACAGGGGCACCACAAGCCGGTACAGGGGATAGCCGGCAGAGAAAATTGAAGTAAGCTCGTTTCGCGCATAGAGGTTGCCCATGGTATACGATGACGCAAAAAGTACAGCCATCGGCATGGAAAACGAAATGCACTTGGGAACGTACAACCACATTACCGTGAGCACATCTTTTGCGGATACGCTGTTCGCAAGATATTTCCATAGATTGGTAAAAAGATCCGCAAGCTGCAACAGCAAAATAAAAAAAAGAAGGGCAACAAAACAGACAGGAAGAAAATGGCGGATGAGGTAGCGCTGAAGGATTTTCATGAAAAGAACTTCCTCCCCAGAAAAAATACGCCCATGGACAGAACAACCATATTCGGCAGCCACATCATCACGGTGCCATTAAAACCGAGACGGATACTGAGGGTTTGACCGCCTATGAGCATGGACCAGTAAAACACGGCGATGAGCAAGCCCAGAATAAAACCGGTACTCTGCCCGTTATGCTTTGAAGATAGCGCGAGGGGAAACGCAAGTATAACAAAAAAGAATGCTCCGAACGGTATGGAAAATTTCTTGTTGAATTCCATCTTGTACATATTGAAACGCCGTTTACCGAGCTCCTCCTCTCCTGATTGCAATTCTGCATACAAATCGCGCGAACTCATTTCACGGGGCGTTATGGTTCCGGTATAAGCGGGAAGAACATTTTTCGCGAGAATGTTGTACGAAATTTCTTCTGATGTAACAATATCGAACTGATTACGGTCTTTACGGTTAAAAATAACCGCATTCGAGTCATTCATTTTCATGGACATGAGAATGGCACCGGTAGTTGACTTTACTATTTCCGCGCCGGGAGCCGCGATAACCCGTTTGTTTCCATCTTCATCGGTATCAACCACAAGCAATTTGTCCATTACCGAATCCTTGACGGTACCGGTAACCACGATGGCCCGTTCGTTTCTTCGTATTGAATTTGATTCAAGCTCCAGAGCCGGGGTCGATGTAAGTATCTTGCGGTAGAGGCGATTAAAATGGATGGTACCGGCCGGAAGTAATATATCATTTGTTACAAATGACACAAGCGAGATCAGCATACCGACACAAAGAACGGGAATTATTATAAATCGCATGGAAACACCGAGCGTATTCATGGATAGTATTTCACGATCGCTCACGAGCCGTCCCACACCCATGAGGGTACCAACCAGTGCGGCAAATGGAGCCGATGTTGCAATGATTGACGGCAATGCAAAAATAATCAATTTTACCACGTCGAAAAATGGAGCCTTTTTTGAAAGGACTTCTTCAGCCATCAATAAAATCTGGTTTACAAAGAAAACGAGAAAGAAAAACAGGAAGGAGATGAAAAAATAGAGCAGCATTTCCTTCGCTATATACAAAAAAAGCGTTTTGCGCATCATTGTATTCCGGTAGACCCGTACCCGCCGGCTGAACGATCGGTTCCGGAAAGTGTATCTGATTGGACGAAAACCGCCCGGGGTACTTTTGACAATACCAATTGGGCAATGCGGTCGCCATTTTGCACGGTAAACGGTTCTGATCCGGAATTATACAAAACAATGCCGATCTCACCGCGATAATCCGAATCAATGGTACCAGGAGTATTCATGACCGTAATACCGTGCTTGAGCGCAAGACCGGAACGAGGGCGTACCTGTATTTCATACTCCGGCGGAATTTCCACCGTAATGCCGGTAGGGATGAGTGCACGAGATCCCGGCGCTATAACAACCGGTGTATCAATAAACGCCCGTATATCCGCCCCGGCGGCGCCTTCGGTGGTATACTCGGGAACACACGCGCCTTCCTTCACCACGGTACGTACCGTTATTTCCATCGCTTTCCAGCCTCCCGTATTGTTTTTTTCGGTCCGTACAGAACAAGACTCTTATCTATTCCAGCGCAGGAGTCCTTGAGCCGGTCGTGTATCATCGTGGAATCAAGAGACAGAATCAGGTTGACAGATTCTTCAATTGAAAGAAGCTGCCCATTGTACAGAATCTGCCGTGCAAGCCGTTTCATCCGGTATTCGGTATCATCCGAACTTAACCGCAGATCGCCCGCAAGGTGACTTTTCGCGTCGGCTATCTCCTGACCGGTAAATCCATTATACACTATCCGGTCAAGCTCCTGAACCAGTTTCTCAAGGGCCTGGAGTGTTTTATCCGGCGGTGTGGTAAGACAGGAACACCAAAGGGAAAAATCCCGGTTACATACATAGAAACTGTATACGGAATAGCATAACCCGTGTTTCTCCCGAAGGCTTTGAAAGAGCCGGGAACTCACGGTATCGCCCGTAATGGCATTGATTACCGCCCAGGCATACCAGTCCGCGGCATTCCGGGGATCCTTGAGCGGCCAGGACAGAAAAAGCTGGGATTGCCGGAACGGGGACGGCGCCGCCTGAAATCCGCCGTTCAAAACAGGCGGTTGGTCTCCCCCACCCTTTTGAAACCCGCCAGGCGCGGGAATGGCGGAAATACGTGTTTCAATGATCACGGGATCAAAATTGCCGGCGATGGTAACCAGGGGAGCCGCAGCATGTATCCGTTCCCGGTACCAGGTATGAATGGTTTCCACCGGCAGGGTCCTGATATTCTCGAGACTTCCCGCAATGGGCCGGGCGACCGGATGATTCCCGTACATGAGCGATAGTGCGGTCTCCATGCCGTTTTCTTCCGGATCATCGTTCACCGCCATGATTTCACTGAGAATGACATCCCGTTCCGTGGCGATTTCCGCAGGATCAAGAAGTGAATCGTACAGCATTTCAATAATGAGATCGACGGCGGGGATTGCCATGTCGGGCGGTACCACGCACATGACACACATGACTTCCCGCTCGGTAAACGCATTTATATAACCGCCTACACGGTCAAAAAAGAGCGCAATGTCCCGGGAAGTTCGTGTACGGGTTCCCTTAAAGAGGAGGTGTTCTATAAAATGAGTTGCGCCCTGAAACCCGTCCGGTTCGTCGCGTGAGCCGACCGGAAACCAAAAACCGATTGCCGCTGAATTCGACGCGGCAACCGGTTCCATTACGAGTCTCGTATTGTTCGCAAGAGTACGATCAATTGCCGGCATTTTCTCCCAGGGCATCAACATAGGAAAGATTGAGTCTTCCCATCTTGTCAACTTCCAGAAGCTTGACCGGAATAACCTGTCCTTCCTTGAGGACATCGGATACGTTGTTTACCCGATCGCGGGAAAGCTTTGAAATGTGACACAAGCCTTCCTTGCCGGGAAGAATCTCGATAAATGCGCCGAAATCCATGATGCGCTTGACCGTTCCTTCATAGATGCGTCCAACCTCGGGATCTTCGACAATACCCTTGACCGCATCCTTCGCGGCAAGAGCAGCTTTCGCATTCTTTCCGTAAATGGTAACGGTACCGTCATTTTCGGTATTGATGGTTACCTGGAATTTTTCTGAAAGGGCCTTGACCGTCTTTCCGCCGGGGCCGATAAGAGCGCCGATCTTGTCGGTCTCTATCTTCATGACCTCGATACGGGGAGCGTATTCGGAAATCTCGGAAGCGGGTTTCGAAATGGTCTGGTTCATGATGTCGAGGATGTGCAACCGGCCGCGTTTTGCCTGTTCAAGGGCTTTCTGCATGATTTCGGTTGATACACCGGCGATCTTGATGTCCATCTGGAATCCGGTAATACCCTTGTCGGTACCGGCAACCTTGAAGTCCATGTCGCCAAGGTGGTCTTCCTCGCCGAGAATGTCTGAGAGAACCGCATACTTGTCGCCTTCGGTGATGAGACCCATGGCGATACCGGCTACCGGGCTCTTCATGGGAACACCGGCGTTCAGCATTGCGAGAGTTCCACCGCAGACAGACGCCATGGACGATGAACCGTTGGATTCCATGATTTCAGAAACTACACGAACGGTGTACGGGAAGGAATCCTTGCCGGGTACCATGGGTTCAAGGGAGCGGCGGGCAAGGTAGCCGTGCCCGATTTCGCGGCGTCCGGTACCGAGTCGGCCGGTTTCACCGACGGAATACGGGGGGAAGTTGTAATGAAGAATGAAGTTTTCGCGACGGTCTCCCTCGATATCATCGAAGATCTGCTCGTCGAATACGGTGCCGAGCGTCGCAACAACGAGCGCCTGGGTTTCACCGCGGGTAAAGACGGCAGATCCGTGCGGACGGGGCAGTACGTCGATTTCGCAGGTGATGTCGCGGATATCTTCGGTTCCGCGTCCGTCTACGCGAACACCTTTTTCAAGGATGGTTGAACGGAGAATGGAGTATTCCATGTCTTCGAACAGTGCGTTGAAGAGCTTTTTCTGGGTTTCGTCTTCGAGCTGTTCCGCGTATTTATCAGCGAGTTCTTTTTTGACGGCGTCACAAGCGGCACGGCGTTCAAACTTGCCTTTGGTGTAGAGCGCTTCTTTCATCCGGGGGAATGCCTCGTTGTAGATGGCGTCCCGGTTTTTCATTTCGGTAACAACCGGATTGAGGGGAAGTTTTTCCTTTCCGCACTTGGCTCGAAGTTCGTCCTGAACCGCGCAGAGGGCCTTGATTACTTCTTTCGCCTTGTCGAGCGCGCCGAGCATGACTTCTTCCGAAACCTCATGCGCGCCGCCTTCAACCATGGTAATGCCTTCTGCCGTACCGGCGACGACGATTTCCATGTCAGCTTTTTCAATCTGCTCAAACGTGGGATTAACGACGTACTGACCGTCGATCCAGGCAATACGGGCTGCCGCGATCGGGCCGTTGAACGGAATGTCCGAGATAACAACCGCCGCGGAGCTCGCGATAACTGCGAGGATGTCGGGAGGGTTCATCATGTCGGAAGAAATGCAGGTGGGAACAATCTGGATGTCCCGTCCGAAGGATTTTTCGAACAGCGGCCGCATGGGGCGGTCGATGAGGCGGGAAACAAGGATTTCCTTGTCTTTGGGGCGCCCTTCCCGCTTGATGAATCCGCCGGGGATCTTTCCTGCAGCGTAGTATTTTTCATTATATTCCAGCGTGAGCGGAACATAATCCAGGCCTTCCTGACTATCGGAGGAAGCGCACACCGTGGCGATGATCGCGGTACCGGCGTACTGCGCGTAAATGGAACCGTTTGCCTGTTTTGCGAGGCGTCCGGTTTCCAGGATGAGTTCATCGTCACCAATCTTGTATGTTATTCTTTGTACCATATCTGTTTACTAACCTTTGTGTGAAAAAAGAAAAAGTTACCCGCCACCCTGGTGACAGGTAACTTTCTGGATTACTTGCGGAGTCCGAGCTCCTTGATCAAGGTTCGGTATGCTTCAAGGTCGCGACGCTGGAGGTACTTCAAGAGTCTCCGGCGCTTGCCTACGAGAATGATGAGTCCCCGCTGGCTGCCTTTGTCCTTTTTGAATGTCTTGCAATGTTCCGTAAGTTCCTTGATGCGCTCGGTCAGGATCGCAATCTGAACGTTTGTATTTCCGGTATCTTTTTCATTTGCACCGAATTTTGTTACCACCGCAGCGGTATTCTCTTTTGTAAGTGCCATACTTACTCCTTCTTTATCAAAATCGTCATGATAACCTAGAATTGTATTGCCTCAATGGCTTCGCCAGCGGGCAATGACTCGTTTTCGCACGGCACAAGCCGTACGGTTTCGTCGGTACTCTCCACCCGGACCTTCTGTTCCCTGTTCTCCAAAACTCTGAGTTTCGCCGGATACATTCCCGGCGGAGGAAGTATCTGGGTAAACATGTTCCGTTCAGCCACAAGGCCTGAACCGGAAGGAGTCCAGTCCGGAGTATTGAAATCAAGTAAAAATGGATGTCCGAGGAGACGTTCCGCAAGGGCAAAGTCGGCGGAAAGAACGGCTTTCCGTACAGCGCTTGAGCTGATCCGGATTCCGTCCTGTTCAACCTGCCGAATGGAATCGAAACGGAATCCGTCTCTCCGTGAACGCGCGTCAATGTCCGCCGTTCCGGTATCCAGGCGATGTCCGCAGCGGAAATCAGGGCCGACGGCCACATACCGCATACGTACAGTTTTTACCAGAATATCAAAGAATACACCTCCTGACATTTTACCGAAATCGTCAGAAAAGTCAATCAGTACCACGAAGTCGAAGCCGGCACGGTCAAGTGCCGAAAGACGAAGATTAAGGGTTGAAACATCGCCGGGGTAATGCTCGGCGTTCTTGAGCGCTCCGGGAGACCGGGTAAAGGTAACAACGCCGGGAGTAAGGTCGTGGGAGGCGGCATGGTCGAGCACGGCGTCAAACAGCACCTGGTGTCCCCGATGGGGCCCGTCAAAACCGCCGATTGTGAGGGCGGTTCCCCGCCTGTTCCGGACCAGTTTTTCGAGTGCTGTTTGTGTGTCTTCGTGTTGCAGGGTTTCCCAACGGAATATTTTCATGAGTCTTCCCGGTGTACAAAATCGTACACAAGCCGCCCTCCCTCGTCATGTACCATACCGCAAAACCGTTTTCCGGAAAAGACGGCATGGGAAACGCTGCTTGCAGGCGGCCGGTCGAACCAGGCCGTGGTCATTTTTTTCCCGTTCAGGAATTCCGGTACCAGCCGGTCCGGAATTTCAAGAACGGGAAGCCCGGTTTCCCGTGCAAGCTCCGGAGTAAAGGGACGACAGGAGTCCAGAATGTCGTGCGGGGGTACGGGTTCAGGCTGTTCTTGGGAATCGCGGGGGGTTCCGAACGCCGGAAGAAGATTAAACCCTGCCGCATCCTCCAGACGGAACGGTCCTACCGCGGTTCTCCTGAGGAAGGCGGTATGGGCGCACGATCCGGCGGCAATGGCAATATCGCGCGCCAGGGATCTGATATAGGTTCCTTTGGAACAATGTACACGGATGTCTGCTGCGGCAACCGGTCCTTTTGCGGGATTTTCAGTTCCATCCGGCCCTGTATAGCCGACAAGTTCCAGGGAATGGATGATGATCCGGCGGGGCGCAAGATATACGGGTTCGCCGTCGCGAATCCGGTCGGATGCGCGTTTCCCGTCGACATGGATCGCTGAATACTCCGGAGGAATTTGGTCGAGTGATCCGTTAAAGGACGGAAGGACCGCATGCAGCTTATCGACATCGGGCAATGGCGCAGTTTCTGTAACCGTTCCGGACGGATCAAGAGTATCGGTACGGGAACCGAAGGCAATTCTTGCGAGATATTCCTTGTCGCTGGCGGTAATATGATTTCCGAGACGGGTAAGCGATCCGGCGAGCAGGACAAGAAGTCCGTCGGCAAAGTTGTCCAGGGTGCCGGTATGCCCTACTTTATTCGTGCCGAGCGCGTTTTTTACCTGCCAGAGCGACGAAAAACTGGTTTTTCCTGACTGTTTTGCCAAAAGGACAATACTGTTTACCATCAGTTTCCGATCAGGGTACCGGATCCGGTTCATCATCCCGGTGTTCATCAGAGATGATGTGATCAATTTTTTGTACCATCTCGAAACCCACGCGGATGCTGTCGTCAAATATGAATTCGAGATGGGGAAACTGACGTATGCGAAGTTTCTTGCCAAGCACCGACTGGATAAAGCCGGAAGCACTCTGCAACCCCGCTACGCCCTTTTTAGTTTCGCCTGCGGACATAAAGCTGGAAACATAGACTTTTGCGTGTGAAAGATCCCGGGAAACCTCTACCCGGTTTACCGTGAGAAAGGTTGAAACCCGGGGATCCTTTATTTTTGCGCTCATGATGAGCGCTGAAATCTCTTCGCGAAACTGTTCACCAAGCCGGTCGAGTCTGTGTTCACCCATGATTGTTCCGGATTACTCCGTCTTCTCCTTGGGAGCCGCTTCCTTGGCGCTATCCTTCAGCTTCCGGGCAACTTCGAAGTATTCAATTACCTCAAGCTGGTCGCCGACATGGATATCGTTGAAGTTTTCAAGCCCCACACCGCATTCGTATCCGGACGCCACTTCCTTTACGTCGTCCTTGAAACGGCGGAGCGAGGCGATCTTGCCGGAATGAACAACGATACCGTCGCGGATGACGTTGATGGTGGAGCTGCGCTTTATGACACCCTGCTGAACGTAGGAACCGGCGATAGCGCCGATTTTCGGTACCTTGATAACTTCGCGTACCTCGACAGTACCGATCGTTTCTTCTTTTACATCCGGCGAAAGCATACCTTCCATTGCCATCTCGATTTCTTCAACAGCCTTGTAGATGATGTTGTACTTGCGGATATCGACCTTTTCCTGTTCTGCAAGCAGTTTTGCCTGGGGCGTGGGCCGTACGTTAAAGCCGATTATGATGGCATTCGAGTCCGCGGCGGCGAGCATTACGTCCGAGTCGTTTATAGCACCGGCCGAGGCATGAATTACGTTGAGGCGAACGTCCTTTGTGGACAGTTTCTCGAGCGACTGCTTGAGCGCTTCAACCGAGCCCTGAACGTCACCCTTTATGATAACTTTCAGTTCGAGCATGTCGCCGGCGCTGATGGTATCGTAAAGATTGTCGAGCGTAACTTTCCGGATATTCTGCGAGTCTTCGAACCGCTTGAGCTCCTGTCGCTTGTCGGAAATCTGCCGTGCCATGCGTTCGGTTTCGGTAACCTGGAAGGGATCGCCGGCGTTCGGCATGCCTTCAAGACCGAGAATTTCAACCGGCATACTGGGAGTCGCCTCTTCAAGTTTTTCACCGTGTTCGTTGAAAATGGCCCGTACACGACCTGAATAGACCCCGGCAACGTAGGGATCGCCGGTTCTCAGCGTTCCTCGTTCAACTATAATGGTGGCGATAATACCGCGTCCATGGTCAATACGGGACTCGATAACTTTTCCTTCCGCGCGGCATTCCCAGTCCGCAGTAAGTTCAAGTACTTCCGCCTGGAGGAGTATCGCGTCGAGGAGTGTGTCAATACCGGTTTTCTGGAGGGCGCTGATGTTTACAAACATCGTGTCTCCACCCCAGTCTTCCGGTACGAGACCGTAATCCGAGAGTTTGGTCTTTACCTTGTCCGGATTCGCTTCCGGTTTGTCTATCTTGTTTACCGCGACAATTATCGGAACCTTTGCGTCCTTGGCATGATTGATCGCTTCCACGGTCTGCGGCATTACACCGTCGTCCGCGGCAACAACCAGGATAACAATGTCGGTGATCGCCGCTCCACGGGCGCGCATCATGGTGAACGCCTCGTGTCCGGGAGTATCGAGGAAGGTTATTCTGCCCTTCTCCGTCTTTACGGTATAGGCGCCGATGTGCTGGGTAATGCCCCCGAATTCGCCCTCGGCGACTTTCGCCGACCGGATAGCATCCAGGGTTTTGGTTTTACCGTGGTCAACATGTCCCATGATCGTAACTACCGGGGGACGATGTTTCAGTTCCGCGTCCGAGCCCGAGTTGCTTTCGATAACCGTTTCGTCATAGAGACTGACGATGTTTACCTTGCAGCCGAATTCCTGCGCGAGAATGGTGGCAATATCCGAATCAATGGACTGGTTCATGGTAACCATCATGCCCATTCCCATGAGTTTTCCGATCAACTCGTTCGCTTTGAGATTCATCTTGCGGGCAAGTTCGGAAACCGAAATGGTTTCCATGATCTCAATTTCCTTGGGAATCGCACGAGCGCGGTCCATTGCTTTTTTCTTTTGCTGAAGCAACTTTTCTTCATAATCGAGTTCACGATTCTTCTTGTTGTATGCTTCGTTTTTCTTGCCTTTAAAACTGCGTTTCGCGGGGCCTTTGGAACCCTGCATGGGCGGAGGCGCAGGAGTAAAAGGGCCGCCGCGCTGGGGACCGCCGGGGCCGGGCCTGCCGGGTCCACCCTGATACGGGCCTCTGTTCGGTCCGCCCTGGTAGGGTCCGCGATTCGGTCCGCCCTGATACGGGCCCCTGTTCGGTCCACCCTGATAGGGACCGCGATTCTGCCCGGGTCCGGGAGTATAGCCCTGTCCGGGACCGCGATTCTGCCCGGGTCCTGGATTGTAACCCTGTCCGGGACCGCGATTACCCTGGTACCCGCCGGGACGACGTGTTTGCACGCCGGCAGATTGTTCACGGGCCTGTGCGCCGGAAAAACCGTCGCGGGAGGGTCCGCGCTGCGGAGGCCGTGAGCGGTCGGCCAAATTACCAACCTTTACGTTCGGCCTCGGAGGACTGAGTTCTATCGATGTCGCGGTACGGCGTACCGTTACGGTTTCTTTGTTCTTTGTCTCCACGGATTTTTCCGGGGTCTTTTCTTCGGCGGTAGCCGGCGGGTTGTCAACAGCCTTGACAGGATGTCGGGCCGTTTTTTCTGCGGATTCTTCTTTAACCGGAGCTTTAGCAACTACCGTTTTTTTCTTTACAACGACAACCTTTTTCTTTTCGCCTTGATCCTTCGTTGTTGAACCATCATCCTTTCCTGCGGGCGCAGGTGAGGTTTTTTTCTGCTTGTTGAGAATTACCTTCGGTTTCTGGGTGTTTTCAAGATCTTCGGCCATACAATATCCTATTCTTCGTCCTCGTATTCAAAACTGAGACCAATACCACAACTGGGACAGGTTGTCATATCAATCGTTATTTTCGCGCCACATTCGGGACACTCGTACTCTTCTTCAACTGCCGCAGTGTCATCCTGAGCGGTCTGAACTTCCGGCTCCACGGAATCCCCGTCATATACGGGTTCATCCTTTTGTTCAATCACTTCAATCGCTTCATCCGTCAGTATTCCGGAAATATACGCGAGCATATCTTCGGTCATACCCTCCAGGTTCCGGAGCCCTTCGTCATCAAGGGCAAAGAGCTGTTCAACCGTCGTAATACCGGCAGAAGCAAATACGGCCACAAGTTCGGGTGTAATACCGGGCAGTTCGGCTATATCAACAATCTCGTCTACCGGTTCGGCGTCGCTGAACAGGTTATTTGCCGCGAGGCGGTAATCCGCTGACAGATCCATTTCCGCGAACTGCTCGTCGGTCTTAACATCGATGCTCCAGTCTGCAAGACGATTGGCAAGCCGGACATTCAGTCCCTGTTTGCCGATAGCAAGAGAGAACTGCTGTTCCGAAACCACGGCAAGCGCGGTTCTCTTCTCCTCGTCCAGGATGACAACATCATTGACTTCCGCGGGAGAAAGTGCATTCCTGATGAATACACGGGGATCCTCGTCGTACTTTAGCACATCGATTTTTTCGCCTTCAAGCTCCCTGATAACCGCCTGGATTCGCACACCCTTGAGACCGACACAGGCGCCGACCGGGTCCACATCATCACGATTGGAGTACACCGCAATTTTTGTGCGGTAACCGGCTTCACGGACGATTTTCTGAATCTCGACCGTCCGGTCATAAATTTCGGGAACTTCTAGTTCCATGATCCGGCGTACAAAGTCGGGATCGGTTCTCGAAAGAACAACCTGCAGTCCCGACGGTGTTTTCTTTACTTCGGTAATATACGCCTTGATACGATCATTCTGGCGGTATGCTTCACGGGGAGACTGAAACTTCTTGGGAAGAATACCCTCCACCTTTCCGAGATCGACGTAGATGTTTCCGTTCCGTTCCCGCTGATAATATCCGATTATGATCTCGCCGACCTTGTCCTTGTACTCTGAATACAGGGTATCCTTCTGGATATCCCTGATGGACTGATGGGCGGTCTGTTTTGCGGACTGAACCGAAATGCGGTCGAATTCCCGGGGATCAACCTCGATAAGGAGTTCATCTCCGATTTCACAATCAGGATCAAGTTCAAGCGCTTCTTCCAGTTCTATTTCGATGACGGGATTGTACACACCATCCACAATGGTTTTCCGTGAATATATGGAAACATCCGTGTGATCGTCGGTAAAAGACACAACAGCGTTTTCATTTGTGCCATACTTTCGCTTGTATGCGGCCTTCAGTGTCTCTTCGATCATTCTGAAAACCAGATCTTCGTCAATTCCTTTTTCCTGAACGAGTTGGCGTATTGCTTCTGCCATTTCTGCGGACATGAAAAACTCCTTCGAACCTGCCGGGCTTGAGCCCTACACAAGTTTTGCCTTGGCAATTTTTGAATACGGTACGGAAACGTTCTCCGAACCGATATCGATCAGAACCGCGGTATCGTCAGACGACACTATGGTACCCTGCATCCAGTCAGTTATGTCGGTATTCCACAACTTGACCGTTTTCCCGGTAAACAATGAGAATTCTGCGGCATTTTTGATAATACGGTCAAGCCCCGGGGAAGCGACTTCCACGTAAACATCGCGGGAATCGAAAACAACTTCCAGACGTGTTAAAAGGGCGCGGTGAACTTTTGCGCAGTCATTTACGCCAATACCGTTTTTACCCGTAATAACCGCCTTGACCTGCCAATTTCCCTGTCGTTTGAATACATTCAGTTCAACAAGGGCATAGCCCAGTCCGGTTACCAACGGTTCGCACTCGTTATAGTGTGCCAATGTCGACGGTTTGATAAAGTCCACTAACCTCTTTAACTCCCTGATTCATCCGTTTTCGAACTTGATGCCCATATACGAAAAAAGAGCCGTTTGAACGACTCCCGAAAGGTAACGGATACTGTATTGTTCACTATAGAAAGTAGCATAGTGAAACAACTATGTCAAGGTTGCCCTCAGTCATAAAAGAGCGTCATTCCAAAGACTGCCGGGCTTTGAGCGCCCTTGAGTACTGCCGCACAGGAGTCCAGCGTTGCACCGGTAGTCATGAGATCATCAACGAGCACGATTGGTTCTGAAAGGGGTTTCTTGCCGATGTACGCAATATTACCTTTCAAATTCAGGCGGCGCTCGGTTTTCCCCAGACCTTTTTGCTGTATCAACGAAGTTCTGCTCAGACAACGAAGTACCGGTATCCCGAAATTTCTTTCAAGATGACGAACCAGGACATCAATCTGATCCCACCCTTTTTTTCGGATTTTTCCCGGCCGCGGAGGTACCGGAACAACCGTACAGTGCGGAAACCGTGAGAGTTCACGAGCAAGCGCTCCGGCGAATACGGCCGTTAATCCGAAATTGCCCGAAAGCTTCCAGGCCGCGAGCAGTTCCTGTGCGGTATGATCATAGGGGTACAGCGGATACACCCGGTCTATCGCTTCGAGGGGCGCGACCGTTCTGCAGTCAACACAAAGCGAGCGGGATGAAACAAGGGGTCTTCCGCATCGCTCACAGCGGTCCGTATCGGTGTTTTCCGCGCCAAGCCGTACAGCTTCACAGGACAAGCAGAGCGGAACGGACCGCCGGGAATTCTTACCGCAGACGACACAGGTTTGCGGGGCAAGAAGACAGGCGGCCGCATCACGAAAACGGGTAGTTATCCGGGTGACACGTGAACGAATCCGTACCCGGTTCAGTGTTGAAAATAATGAGTCCATACGGTTCATGTTCGGCGGGAATTGCGTTGCTGGCCCGGTTATCCGGCAGGGTACAGCATTTTTTTCCAGCGGGTAATGGTCTGCAAGGCTTCAAGCGGCGTCATGGTGTCGGCATCGCGTGAAAGAAGTTCGTCCAGCACGAGTGTTTCCTCGGAGAAAAGGGTCGGTTCATTCGTCTGTTGTTGCGGCACCGGAGATTCCGTTCCATATTCTCCCCGGCGGGAAAGATACTCCGGTGTTTCCAGAATGGTACGGGCACGGTTGATAACCGAATCAGGAACCCCCGCAAGACGGGCCACATGAAGGCCGTAGGAATTGTTTGAAACGCCCGGTTTTACCTTCTTGAGAAAGACAACCTTCCCTTCACTTTCAAGAACATCGAGGAAAAATGACGCAAGCCGCTCATGCCGCATCCGGGAGAGTTCATGATAATGGGTAGCGAAAAGGGTACGCGCGCAAACAACCGAATACAGATATTCAGAAACCGCGGCCGCAATCGAAAGACCGTCTTCGGTGGATGTCCCCCGGCCTACTTCGTCCATGATGACCAGACTCCTCCGGGTAGCGGTACGGAGAATGTGCGCGGTTTCGGACATCTCTACCAGAAAGGTAGATTCCCCGCGCGCCAGATTGTCCGAAGCTCCTACCCGACAGAATATACGGTCCACCGGAGTCAGTCGTACCGATCCTGCGGGAACAAAAGAACCGGTTTGGGCCATGAGCACAATGAGCGCGGTTTGTCGCAAAAAGGTACTCTTTCCCGCCATATTTGGTCCGGTAATGAGGGCAAATGACGGATCCGCGGCGGATTCGGCACATGAAAGTGTAATACTGTTGGGAACAAACTCGCCGCCGGGAAGATGGGCTTCAACCACCGGGTGGCGGCCTTCTTCGATAGCCAGGATGCCGTCATCGGTAAAGACCGGCTTTATCCATCCGTATACCGTTGCTGATCGGGCAAGAGACTGGAATGCATCAATCTTCGACGTTTCCCGTGCGGCTGCCAGAAGCTCTTCAAGCCGATCGGCAACTTTTGAACGCACCTCTAGAAAGAGTTCCTGCTCGCACTCGAGACTTTTAGCGTGTACCCCGTTCAGTTCAGTTTCAAGTTCAATCAACCGGTCGGTGGTAAACCGCTCTGCGTTGGTGAGGGAACGCCGTTTGATAAAGTGCGGTGGCACCGAGGCGAGGTTACCTTTGGTAACCTCGAGAAAATATCCGGTGAGTCGGTTATAGCGGATTTTCAAGTTCTGGATGCCGGTTGTTTTCCGTTCACCCTCCAGATACTCCTCGAGCACCTGGCGTGAATTGTCCCGAAGCGCATGCAGTTCATCCAGACGGGTTGACCAGTTTTCCCGTATAAGCCCGCCTTCGCTCAGAACAACCGGACAATCTTCCCGGATGGAAGCAGCCAGAAGTTCTGTTATTTCCTTAAGGGCGTCAAGGGTACCGTCCGGAACGCAACCCGTGTGCAGACCTGCCTCTTTCAGTATACCTTCGAGTTCGAGAAAATGGGTAAGGCTTTGTCTGAGCGCGTTAAGGTCCTTTCCGTGCGCACGTTCCATGGCAACCCGACCGGCAAGACGTTCAATATCGAGTATTCCCGACAGGCAATCACGGACTTTCGCGAGAACCCGCTGATCACGATAGAGGGCATCCACGAATTCAAGCCGCTCTTCTATTGTTTTCCGGTCAATGAGCGGATGATGAATCCAGGTCCTCAAAAGTCGTGTTCCCATGGCCGTTCGGGTATGATTCATGACTTCGAAGAGCGTATATGCGGTAGATCCGTCGCGAAGACTTGCGGTAATTTCAAGATTTTTCCTGGTCGCATCATCAAGCGCGACGAATTCAGTTTCTGCATATACCTGTATGGCGGTAACATGAGAAAGTAGCGATCCGGCGGTTTGCCCGAGGTACTCTACTACAAGGGCCGCTGAAAGCAATTCCGGCGATGATTCATCCAGGGAAAACGCGGCAAGATTCTCCGTTTGAAACAACGAACAAAGTTTCCGGTACGCCATTTCCTGGTTGAAGCTCCAGTCCGGAAACCGGTTTACAATCATTGCCGGATAGTCCTGTAGTATGCGGTCGAGCTCGGGAACGGTTTCGAGCAGGGACTGCTGCAGAAGAAGTTCGCTCGGCTCTACCCGTCCTAGTTCGCGGCGTATTTTTTCAGGAGCGTTTACCGCTTCTATGCGCGTTGCGGCAAAGTCTCCGGTTGAAATGTCAATATAGGAAAATGAGAAAAAACGCTCTTTGCCGGATTGGGATAAGGCAAGCGATGCAAGATAGTTGTTGGTCCCCCGGTCGAGGAAATCTTCATCCACGACAGTTCCCGGAGTTATTACTTCACGGACCTTTCGTTCAAAAAGACCTTTCCCCGAACCATTCTGGGACACCTGTTCACATATAGCGATCTTTTTCCCGAGCCGCAATAACCGGGCAAGATACACTTTGGACGCATGGTAGGGAATTCCGCACATGGGATGCCCTGCCCGTTGAGTCAGTGTCAGGTTGAGCAGCCGGCTCACTTCAACAGCGTCTTCGTTGAACATTTCATAGAAATCCCCCAAACGAAAGAACAATACCGCGTCGCGGTATTGTTCTTTTATCGAGAGATATTGTGCCATCATGGGAGTAGTTTCAGCCATGAATGCCGAACTCCCTAACGACGCGAAGTCATGTTGCGGATTATCTTGTCGGTAATGTCAACTGTCGGGCTGTACCACATTATCGAAGAATTGTCATGAAGCGAAAGCACCATGCTGTATCCGTCTGATTCGGCAACCAGACGTATTTCCTCATACAACAGGGAATAAAAATCATCGTCGGACACCAGACGCTCTTTTAGGGTGTCAAGTTCGGCATTTTTGGCTTTCGAATATTCCACGAGAAAACTGGTTTTCTTCTCGATATCCCGTTCAAGACGGGTTGCCCGTGAAGTGTCGGAAGCGGCTTCAGCGTCCACTTTCTGCTGACGCAGCTGCTTGATTTCGTCGGACATACGCTTTATATCGCTTTGATACCGGGTCTTCTTGGCCTCATAGTCACGAACACTCCGTGAATCCCGGTAAAAAGTTGTATAGATACGGGACGTATCTATTACAGCGAATTTCGTTATCTGTTGTGAAATTGCCTGCGTAAGAGGAAACAGCAACAGGATCACCAAAAGAAAGGATAATTTTTTCATAGCAACAGGTCCTCCTTGAGGATGATTACATGTTTGCGATATTGAACGACAGAACGAATTCCCAGTTCGGTCCCGATCCGTCGGACCATTCAAATTTGCCGTCCTGAATTCTGAACGTATTCGCGAAAAGCAGCCGGAGCGGGAACTGCGGAATGGAGAAACGGAGCCCAGGTCCAAAGCTGAAATAGTAATCGTTCAGAGTAAGACTGCCAAGATCGGAGTAATCCTGTTTTGTCGCAACGGCATCAAAGAAAAAATCCGCGGAAAGAATACCGGGCGCAACCGGCATCCGGAGTTCAATCCAGTGGTTGATCATCAGACTTCCCCGGGCATTCATGTTTGAATACAACTCGTCCCAGCCGCGTCCCATAAACATACCGTCTATATACAGCTTGCTGTTGTCGGTAATCGTATAGTCGCCGACCGGAACCTGGAAAGAAAGCCCGGTGTATCCGGCCAGAACGAACTTGAGGCTCCAGCTTTCAAACAGCGGATAATCGAGCAGGGTAAAATACCGTTCGGCTTTTGTTTCGAACTGGACAAAGTACTCGTTCTCAATTTCGGGCAGGAGACCGGTGAACGTTATCTGCTGACTCGCAAACCAGCCGGTGGACGGATCATAGTTTATATCCCGCTTGTCGAGAGAAAGACGTGTCCACACACTGTTCTTCCATTTCCAGCTTCCATGTTTGTCCCGGATATCCCGATCTGCCGGGCGATACAGGACTTCATCATAATAATTCTGGATTATCGAGAAGGACAAACCTCCCCGAAGCGTAACGAGCGCAAGGTTCGTATACCAGCGGTATCCGGTCGAGATGCCGAGACTGTGCTGCCATTGTTCATATTTCATCCGATACGATGAGTCGAGACTGTACTCGTCATCATATTCATCGTAAGAAGTAAACGGATCGGGAACCATACCGTTTTCACGATAATAGTCGTCATCGAACAGGGGATACAGGGCATCCTGATAGGCATACAGGAACCGGTGGGCAACGGAAAGATCAAAGGTAACTGAAAGAGGACTGCCCATAAACCAGTTTTCCGTAAATCCTATCTTTGCACTCTGTGTATCGGGAGAAAGCGTTACATTCGCGGAAAGCGTTTGTCCATTACCCCGGAAATTCTTGTCTTCCCACTGGAGGAATACCGAAAGCGGGAAGGAATTCTCCTCCGCCATTCCCGAGAAGGTAACACCGAACTGGATCGACGCAGTAGACTGTTCTTCAAGATTGATTATCACGTCCACCAGGTTTTCTTCCGAACCCTGAACAACATCGGGAGCAACAACAGAGAAATAGCGCAGGTTGTAGAGATTGCGGATACTGTTTACCATCTTGGTTTTCGAGAAGATATCACCCTGTTCCAGTTGAAGTTCCCGGTTGATTACATGATCCTTTGTTTTTGTATTTCCCCGAACAAAGATGTGTTCTATGTGGCTTCGTTCACGTTCCACAACCGTAATTTCGAACGACAGGGTACGGCGTTCGTCGTCCCTGATTTCCCGGCGATTGATGTAATTGGACGTGTAGCCGTTCTCGTAGTATACGTCAAGGAGGGCCTGGTATCCTTCATTGTAGCGGGGGAGATTCATCACGTCCCCTTCATCTATGCGGACCCTGGCAAGCAGTTCTTCGGCGGTAAAAAGCGTATTTCCGCTTATTGTAGTGCCGCCGTAGGTGTACAATTCCCCTTCAATAATGACAAAGGTCAATTTCAGAAGATTCTTTTCCGGATCTGTTTCGGTATCCACTTCACGAAGAACGGATTCTACCTGCGCATCTATGTACCCGCGAGTAGTGTAGTAATTCTGAATGGCTATACGGTCTGCGGTGAGGTCTGCTTCGCTGAAGGTCCCTTTGGTAAAAAACTTTGCCTCTTTCAAAGTCAGTTCTTTCCGGAGGGTTTTCTCCGCCATGATTGAATTTCCCTCAAACCTGATCTCGGAAATAACCGTCTGCTTTCCTTCATCAATGGTAAAATTGAGATGAACGGAATTGTCTGCCTGTTCCACAACTTCGAAGGATATCTTCATGTTCGCGTACCCTTCGGAGAAATAATGATCACGGATGGCCCGCTCGTCCGCTTTTGCCTTCAATTCATTGTAAATATCGCCTTCCTTGAGGGCGACCTTTTCGAGAAGGGCGGAAGCACGTATTTCACGGTTGCCGATAAACACGATTTTCCGCACGACCGGTTTCTCGGTTACCGTAAACTCGAGAAGCACGCTTTCGCGTTTATCATCACCGGGGAGAGCCATGGGGGTAATTTCAGTGAAATATTCAAGCGCATACAGTGTCTGCAGAATATCCCAGTAGCGGTCATCGGTGAACGGCTTTCCCATCTGGGCGGAAAACAATCCGTCCAGTTCGGTTTTGCTCACACTCTGAAGCCCTTTGTAGATTATTCCGCGTATCGGTTTGTCTTGATACCAGTTCTCGGGTGTCTGTGAAAAACATAATCCTCCGATAATGATGAACATCAGAAGAACGGTAAGTTTTGTGCGCATTACAAGAGCTCCTTAAGTATTGACTATAGCATAAAACCTATCAGTATGAAAACTTCCAGGATAGGGTGACAGACGTATCTGCAATAAAAAACGTTTCCGTACTGTCGGGCATGACTCCCCAGCGTACGGTAAAAAACGGTGTTGTTATTTCAAGACCAAGTTCCGGCTGAAAGAGAAGGTTCTCATAGACAGCCATCGGTTTATCCGTATTCTCGGCCGATTTCGGATCATAGTAACTGAAATGCAGCAACGCGTCTGCATATACGGCCGATCCGAAGTATTTTCCCATATAAACAGTCGTATTGTCAAAATAGTTACCGAACGTCATTTCACGGCTTGTTGCTGCGGGCTGCATGGATTGCTGCAATATGGCATTCTGTATGAGCAGGGTACGAATGGAGAATATATCGAGATGAAGCACGTCCCGAACCGAGTTTTCAACGGTACGGAACAATCCCATCTGGGCAAATATGTCCGAAGCGGTAACTATGGTGTCCCGAAGCAGGGTATCCTGTGTTGAATCCGCACTCGCAGCCTGGCCAAGCAAAGCCATGAGTTCTACCGATGATTTTGGCGGTTCCGAATACATAACCGGACTAAATGATGAGAGCGGCTGATTTTCGACAGAGAGAATAATACGGACCGGCTCCCCTTTTTCATCGCGCTCGCGAATTTCCGCGCGAAGCGATATCATGGGATCAAATATGTCCTGATTTTCATTGAAGGAAATACTTCCCTGACGGAGATAAAAACTTCGTTTGATATAGAACAATTCACCGCCCTTCAGATTTGCAAATCCCTTGAGCGAAAAGGTATCCTGTGAGCTGTCATACGATATGAGCACCGGTTCCTCAGCCTGGATGAGACCACGGAGAATGGGAAAATCGTTTGAGGGCCAGCGGAACTCGACCTTTTGCCCTACATCCAGTTTCAGGTCGACAAAAACATCGGTTGATGAGTTATCCCCATCGTTGCTGTTCATGAATCCGGAAAACATGATAGCGAACGAGCCACGGTCAAATCCTACCGGACCCCGGACAACGATACCTTCTTTCGAGAATGACAAGAACAAGTTGCATGAAGCACGCCCTTCCACGGTAAAATACGGATTCTCGGTATCAACCAGAAGCTGTTTGCCCGGCATGGTATCCACATTCAACTCAACACGATTTGGAATCCAGCGGTCAAAATAGGCAATCGCGTCGGCAGAGAATTCGCTTTTATCGCTTCTGAGCAAAAATGGTTTTACAGACAATGTTTTTCCGTCCGCCGTTATCACAAAGGGTTCCGGCGTGAATTTCTCCACGAGATGACCGGGTGAATACACCAGAATGTCGCTTGTAGAAAACTCACCATAAAATTCAGGATCGGTAACAAGGCCGGTAATTTCAAATGCTCCCGTAACCAGCCCCGAATCAAACTGCACATAAGGAATATTGGTAAAGGGCCAGATTTTATCCATTTTACCAACAACGTCCCGCACGGAAACGCTCAATTCCTGTTTGTCAATTTTTCCGTCCGCGGTGAATGTTACCGGGGAATCACCCGAGGCCTGTACCGATACGGTTCCGTCATCGAGAAGAAATCCGGTAATCATGTCGTCGTAACCGGCATACACAGCGGTAATACCCGGTTCCCTGATCAGTGTTACCGGAAAGGGTTTGCTGGTGGCGATTGATGTCCACTGTACCCCGTCAGCCAGGGCCGAAAGCGTGAAGGTATCAATTTTCGATAATCCGGCGAAACCCGTGTGATGTACTTCGTCAAGCACCGGTATAAAGGACGCTGAAAGGTTTGCCTGTACGGGAGATTCATCAAGAATACCCTTGTACAGACCCTGAAGTTCCGCGGACAGTGACTCCATGGACAGGGAGGCGCTCACTTCACTGAACGTATGCCCGTTCCAGGAGAGAATGGTATCGTACAGGGTGAGAAGACCGTCTTCCAGAAGCACCGCGCCCCGGGCGGCAAGATCGGAACCGGATAACCGGATATTCATCATTGACAGCTCGGCCGCGGCAAAGAGTGTCGCGGGAGTACCTGAAACACTCGCTGTAAGGGACGCGAGATTCGTTACGCCCTGATCCGGTGTTACGCGCATGAGCGGCAAACCGGTAATTTCGGCATTCGCTTCAAAAAAAAGCTCGGAGGATTGCAGCATGGTTCCCGCTATCCGGTAAAACTCTCCAGTTCCGGGAGACGCCATATCAAGCGACGCTTCATACTGCCGGTCTCCTCCGTCCTGGTTGAGAGCGGTTAGCCGGAAGGTGCCATTAACGGAAGAATAACGGTCATACAGGGACAATTCATGCAAAAATACACCGGTGTTTTCCACACTCCCGGCAAACCGTAAACGGGTATCCAGCGGCAGCATTCCCTTTATTTCTTCTACGGAACCCTGATTGATCGTCATCTTGAATCCATCGGGTTGGTTATACCGAAAATCCGAATCAAGCGAGAGCGACAAAAGCATCGGATCAACAGGAATGGGCAACCCGCTCATCTGGACAACCCCGGAAGCACCTCCTCCGGGATGGAAGAACATTGAGACGGCAAGAGAATAGTCACCGTACAACGACAAATTCCGGTCGGAATACATTCCGTTGAAATGATAGGGAATGGTATTTATGGTGAAATCCGTATCGAAAACGATATCGCCTTCACGGTCATAGTCTGCATGAATGTTTCCCAATACGGAAAACCGGTCGGGAGAAACGGTTATATCGGTAATCTCCAGAGAAGATTCGTTTCCTTTCGCGGAAAGAAGAAGATACAAACCGTCTTTTTCCGACGATGCGATAACAAGACGGGTACAGTTGAATGAAAACTGCGAAAGGTCTGACGAAAAGAAAATTTCTGTAGTCAATCCGAACGGATCCAGGGTATTTGAAAGGCTCTCGCGGGAATCATCCTGTTCGGGATAGAGAATTTGATGAACAAACAGAGCTGAATTCCGGACGCTTATGGAGTCAAACGCGAGGTAACCGTCCAGGAACGGGGTCTCGCCGGTTGCATAGGTACCTTCAGCGCTGATATGGCCGGTTTCATCATCAGCGTCCAGTGAAAACGCCATAACCGAATCGCTTTCCGGATTAACAATCATGATTACCGAAGTGTACATCGAATCATGAATGGTGAGGGCCGGAATTATGCCCTCAAATCCTTTACCGGTTCTCTGAATATAGAGATCTCCGGAAATTCCGTCTCCTCCGGGAAGTTCAAACCGTCGTATGGACAACAAGCCCTCCGGTACATGATCCCGAAAATTGTACATACCCGTAAAGTCAAAATCAATTCTGGGTCCTTTCATACCGACTGCATGCGAATACACAGTTGTATCATCACCGTCAGCCAGAATGGTTACCGTGCCGCCGCCATAGGCTGAATCCGGCAGACTGGCCTTCATGGAAATCGCGTAGGACGGAACACCTTGTTCATCAAGGGTGAAGTTTGCATTTCCGGTAAGAGTCAGGTTGTCCAGTGATGCCGGTATATCCAGCGATTCATCAAGCTGTACCCATTTCAGCGGGAACAGCTGGTCGCATTCAAACTCAACGGAAAGAACATTTGTTGCGACTTCCCATTGCAGGAAAATATCCACCGGCTGCAGATCCTGAACCGAGTTGAGCTGAAGCAACCCATTACGATACGACGTTACCAGCGCGAACCGGGACAACGAAAACTTCCTCCCGGAAAAAGATTCCATGGTAAAGGTAGCCGAACCGTTTTCGAGATCGGATTCGAGAGATCCATCGACACTGAAACGCGCTCGTATGGGTCCATGCTCCCGGATACTTTCCCGCTCATAGGCGAGGGCACTGCCCAGATTGAAGGCCAGACCTCCCGAACCGAGGGTAGCCGACCCGGTAGTAATGGTAACCGAGAGATTTTGCTCGGGATCTGCCCAGATAACCGAGATATTTTTCAAACGAACAAGAATGTCGGCGGACTCCAGCAGTTGTGAAAAAAAAGGGGTTGTCCCTTCCTGGCCTGAATCTCCTGATGCCCGAAATCGGGCGAGTATTTCCTGATTCTTTTCGGCATCCATCACGATGGTGGCATTCTGTATCGTGATCTCGCGGATTGCCCGCTCGGGTTTTCCCAGGACAAGATCGAGTATACTGTACCGTATTTCAGTGTCGGAAATACGGGCCAGTTCAGTTCTGTTTATTGCGTCAGTTATGACAAGATTCTTGATCCGTATCATCCTGAACAGTGAAGGCGACATTGATTCATAGGAAAAGGAAAGTCCCGTTTCCGTTTCAAGACGGTTCAGCAACGAATCGCGTGCTTTATCCAGAGTAGCATCCAGACGGGCAGACACCGGCCCTGCGAGGAGAAGAACGCCCCCAAGTAGCAGCAATAAAAGGAGTATTTCAACACTGTAGACTACCGCAGGACGTTTCATGCCAGTATGGTATCATATCAGAAAATGACGTATTATTACATCATGATAGTACGCAATTTTGTGGTTTTCGAGGGCCTTGACGGCACCGGCACAACTACGCAACTGAAAGAACTGGAAAAACGTTTCAGGAACGTTAATCGTCCGGTCCATTTTACCGCCGAACCGACCGATCGTGAAACGGGAAAAATCGTTCGCAAGGTACTCTCCGGATCGGTTACCGTTGAACCGGAAACACTCGCACGTCTTTTCGCGGCAGACCGCGGAGAACATATGTATGGTACTGACGGAATACTGAGCCATCTCGAATCGGGGAAAGCGGTTTTCACCGACCGGTATGTTTTTTCGAGCCTTGCGTATCAAAGTCTTTCCTGTGACCCCCTTTTGGTCAAAACCCTCAATGAACCGTTTCCGTTACCGGAATTGCTCTTTTTCTTTGACATTGATCCTGAGCTGGCAATGACCCGGGTTCACACCCGGGGAGCCGGAAAAGAAATCTTTGAGACTACCGAGTTTCAACAAAGGGTCCGCGATAAATACCGGGAAATACTGGATCACTACGGGACTACCGAACCCGGAATGACCATTGTCCGCATCAATGCAGCCGAATCCATTGAAACCATCACCGAAAACATCTGGAGTCTCGTGGAGAATCTGCCGAAACTGTAAGTGATGTTCCGTTCAGGCGCCAGCGGATGCCGAATAGTCCGCCTCAGTATCGCAATCCTCTTTCTCGCACTCACTGCCCTGCCGGTATTTTCGTATGTTGTGCAATTTAAGGAACAGTTTTACCGTCTGTACCACATTCATTATCACCAATACCCGGACGACACCATGGAAAACATCTACTGGCTTGAACGGGCGGTGGAAGCAGATTTTGCGAATCCTTTGTATGCCCTGGGTAAAATAACCGACGAGGAAGACTGGGAAAAATACCGCTACCTGTTCATGATGCACCTGAATCTCAAGCTGGTTGAACAGCATCTCCGGCTTGGTTCCAAATGGGACAAACAGGTTGCGTATTTCTACAACGCTCCGTGGAAAGAACAGAATATTGAGAGTTTGCAAACCGCCGAAACGTGTTACAACGCGGCCCTTCACTACTGGAATGAGGCGAAACTCTGGGCAGAGAAGGCCAATATGCGCAAGTTCCGTTTCCTGTTCCTGACCGACCTCCAATATTGGGAAGACGAGCGGGAACGCATCGCGACCGGTTCTCTCGACTATGAACGGACAATCGGTCGTGAACTTGCCCGTCTTGAAAAAGTACGTGCCAACTTCCTTGCCATGGACGAGAATACTTACTAGAATACCCCTCATGGAAAACTTCACCATTCCCATTCCCGGCTTTCCGGTTATGGTTTCATTTTATGATCGTGTAACTGTTCCCGCGCTGGAAAGCGGAAACGGACTCTATGTAGCAGATACCAATACTGCGCCCCTGCTGAAGCAGGCAGACGGATTTAATCCCGAATGTCCGCTGGTGGTGCTTGAGGCCGGCGAACCGGCTAAAAACCTCCGTTCAATAGAACACATCCTGAAAACCGCGCTGGACGCATCACTGGGACGGGACGGAGTATTTGCCGGATTCGGCGGCGGAGTCATTACCGACATGACCGCCTTTGCCGCATCCCTGTACATGAGGGGCGCACGCTGCGAACTGGTGCCCACCACCCTGCTCGCCATGGCGGATGCAGCAATTGGCGGTAAAACCGGGGTGGACTTTGAAAACTATAAAAACTGCGTAGGAACCTTTTATCCCGCGCAGCATATTCATATCGCCCCTTCGGTCCTCGCCACGCTTCCGGAACCGGAATACCGTTCGGGCCTCGCCGAGATGGTCAAGACCGCCATGCTCTATGATGCGGAACTTTTGGACCTTCTCGAAACGAAGCACGCAGAAATCCTCCGCGGAGAACCCTCTTTCCGCTATGAAATGGTGAACCGTTGCGCACGGGCAAAAGCGGGAGTCGTAGAACGTGATTTGCGGGAATCCGGAGAACGCATGTTCCTGAACCTTGGGCACACCTTTGGTCATGCCCTTGAAAGCGTTGCCGGATTCGGCACCATTTCCCACGGCGAAGCGGTTGCCTGGGGAATCGCCCGCGCGTTGGAACTTGGCCTCCGGCTCGGCATCACCGATCCCGGCTATGCTGACCGCATCCGTCGTATTCTCACCGCGTACGGCTGGCCGACTGATGCGGTACACCCGCTCATGGCCGAAAGAGGTGCTGCGGACACCGCAGAAAAACTGCTCGCCGCCATGAAGAACGACAAAAAGAAAAAAGGCGGCGTTGTCCGCTTTGTTCTCCAGCGCACCCTGACTGATACGTTCGTAACGGAAGTTCCGGATTCCGCCGTTCTGGAGATTCTCCGGTGAGTGTGTATCTCGACTGGGCGGCAACGTCGCCGCCTGATGAGGCGATTCTCGCCGAAACACTTGAAATTTCGCGGGACCATTTCGGAAATCCCTCGAGCATACACCGCAGCGGAGCGGCCGCGGCCGGCATTCTTACCGCCGCGCGAGACCGTTGCGCCGCAGCCCTCAACTGCCCGGCCAATACGCTTTATTTTACTTCAGGGGGAACCGAGGCGAATCATATTCCCCTACTCTCTCTCCTTACCCGGCCGGTCCGCGGAACTATAGCCATAAGCGCGATCGAACACCCGTCCATCCGGGAACAGGCCGCCGTTCTTGCCAAATGCGGCTGGAAGGTTGCAACCATTCCGGTTGACCGGGACGGATTCATTACGCCGGAAGCAGTGCTTGCTACCATTGATGAAGAAACGTCTTTCGTCGCCGTGATGGCGGTAAACAATGAAACTGGCGCCATACAGCCCGTCTCAGAAATCGCAACAGCGCTCACCCGCGTCTGCGCTGGAAAACGGAAACCTCATTTTCATGTCGACTTTGTACAGGCTGCGGGTAAAATCCCCCTCATGCCGGCTCTCCCCGGCGTGGACTCGGCATCGTTCAGCGCACACAAACTCCGCGGGCCCCGGGGAATCGGCCTACTGTATCTTGCCCGCCAAATTGAACCCTTTATCCGTGGCGGCGGACAGGAACGCACGCTCCGGCCGGGAACTGAAAATATTGCCGGAGCCCATGCCCTTTCCCGCTGCCTTGAAATGTACGGCCGACCGGGAGAACCGGCCGCCGACCTCGTGACAATTGCCGGAGGCATTCCGGGACTATCCGTTATCCCGCAAACCCGTACGGAACACGATCCCCGGTTTTCCCCCTGGATCATCCAGTGCACGAATGACCATCTTCCCGGAGAAGTACTGGTACGCATCCTTTCGGATGAAGGAATCTACGTATCAACCGGATCTGCCTGTTCCTCAAAAAAGGGCAACCGTCCGGTTCTGGACGCCATGGGCGTCTCAAAAACTGCCAGCAAGAACGCGTTCAGGATATCTACCGGACCGGAAACTACCCGGAATGACCTCGAAGAATTTTCAAAAAAACTCGCACAAACACTTGCGCGCTACTGAGCGCGATATTCAGGAGAACTCATGACTACGAATGAAGCAGTGTACCTCGTCAAGATCGGGGAACTGACCCTCAAGGGCGGTAATATAAAAGATTTTGAGCAGCGCCTGGTACAGAACGCCCGGCTCTTCCTCGAAGGTAAAAAAACCCGAATATTCCTTCGTGCAGGACGGATGTATATCGAAGGGCCGCTGTCGTCCGCCCCGGCGATTGAATATACCCTGCGTCACCTTATCGGCATCAGCGGATGGGCTCGTGCCATAATCACTGAAAAAACGATGGACGCAATCAATCGTGCGGTGGTATCCGAGGCGGAGCGCCTCCGCGACGACGGACTCAAGACCTTCAAGATTGAAGCCCGCCGGTCGGACAAAACCTTCCCGCTCACCTCGTATGAAATTGCCCGGGACTCAGGCGAAGCGGTCTATGAAGCGGGAATTCTCGCCGTGGACGTCCACAAACCCGATGCGGTTATAGCGGTGGAAGTACGGGACCGCTGTTTTGTGTACGGTTCAACCGAAAAAGGCTGCCGCGGACTCCCCTGCGGCACCGGAGGACGAGGACTTCTGCTCCTCTCCGGAGGAATCGACTCGCCGGTTGCCGGATACCGCATGCTCTACCGGGGCATGAAACTCGACAGCCTCTACTTTCATTCACATCCCTATACATCGCCGGAAGCACAGCAAAAAGTTGAGAAACTCGCGTCCATTCTCGCGTCCTACGGCCTCGGCATGCACTTTAACTGCGTGCCGTTCACGGCCGTTCAGCAGCGTATCCGCAACAAGGGACCGGCGCCGTACGCGACACTGCTCCTGCGCATGTGCATGATGCGTACAGCGAACCTTCTTTGCGACCGGATCGGTGCGCAGGCCATTATTACCGGGGAAAGCCTGGGACAGGTGGCGAGTCAGACCATAGAAAATCTCAGTGTCACCAATTTCCTCGCTGAACGGCCGGTACTCCGTCCGCTCATCGGCATGGACAAACAGGAAATCATCAATACCGCGATAGATATCGGTACCTACGAGACATCAATTTTACCCTATGAGGATTGTTGTGTGCTTTTTTCACCGAAACACCCGGTGCTCAAGGCCGACTTGCAGGAAGCGCTGGATATCTATAATGCACTCGATATCGAGGATCTGATACAGGAAGCATTCGAGTCCCGGGAGCACAAACGCTTCGGGTGGTTGCCGGAATAATCCAGCGGCTCCAGACTCTTACCGGGCATCCCGCTTCTGGACAAGATCACGCAACTCGTCCACCGTGGTACAGGCAATCATCCGAGCACGAAACTCATCGTCGTATAAAAATTGACATACCCGGGAAAGCAACTGTAAATGCTGATTGGTCTCCCCGACCGGACCGGCGAGCAGACACACAATCCGGACCGGAAGCTCTTCGCCAAAGTCCAGACTACGATCAAGCACCGCTATGACAATTCCGGTTTCACTCACCAGATCGGAATGAATATGCGGAACAGCACATTCATGACCGATTGCAGTTGATGAAAGTTCCTCGCGGCTTAATAGACCGTCCAGAAGCTTCTCATGATCCTCTGTACGGCATTTGCTTCCGAGCGCCGGAAGCATTGAGGCAAATAGAGACCGGGCATCACCGAACCCGGGATGAAGCAGAAAACCATCCTGACCAATAAAGTCGCATAGTACTGGCAATACACACTCCTTGAAACGAAACGGACGGATACCGTCCGTGCAGGTACTAACTACTGTATTGTCAGCTCGGGATTCCGTCAAGATTTTTCGCTTACCCGGGGTTGTTTTGTTGACAGTACCCGGTATTTATTTTATCATCCAAAAGTTACTACACATAGTAACACAAGGAGAAGAACATGATACGCAAAATTATTTCGGGACTTGTTTTGTCCCTCGTAGCCTGCGCGCTGCTCACCGCCGGCGGAGCCGGTGACACCACCGATGATGGAACTACCAGGATCGGAATTTCCAAGATTGTGGCCCATCCTGCGCTTGACGCCGTTGAAAAAGGCGTTCAGGACGAACTTGCCGCGCGCGGCATCACTGCGGTCTACGATCTTCAAAACGCCAATGGCGACGTTAATACCGCTACCCAGATAGCAACCAAATTCAAGCGTGACAAGGTTGATGTCATCGTCGCAATAGCGACCCCCATGGCTGTTTCTGCCGCAAACAGTGTGCGCGACATTCCTGTTGTTTTTTCTGTTGTAACTGACCCTGTATCCGCGGGACTTGTGCCCAATCTCTCAAAAGGTGAAGGCAATGTGACCGGCCTTTCCGACAAAACCGACATATACGCACACCTTGAGCTTTTCAAACGTATCGCCGGTATCAAGACCCTTGGACACATTTTCACGAGTTCCGAAGCGAACTCCGCCGCAGCTCTTGCGGAACTCGAAGACGCCTGCAAGAAGCTCTCGATTGAACTCGTGGTACAGTCCATCAATAATTCCTCCGAAGTCAAACAGGCAACAGAAGCAATTATCCGCCGTGTAGACGGTATCTATCTCACTACCGATAATACGGTATATTCCGCGCTGCCAGCCCTGGTGGAAGTTGCCCTGTCACAAAAGAAGCCGGTTTTCTCTTCCGATCCCACAAGTGCCATTGAAGGCGGGTGCGTTATTGCAAGCGGATTTGATTACTACAAGGCAGGACGGGCTACCGGTGCGATGGTTGCCGAAATTCTGGAAGGAAGGAATCCCGATTCAATGCCAACCAAGTTTCTCACCGATCCTTCTGAACAGAATCTGCTTCTTGACCTCGACGCAGCAAAGATCTGCGGAATTACCCTTCCCGAAGATCTGGTAAAAAGCGCCAATCAGATAATCGAAAACGGTAAATTGACCACCCGCTAAAAAACGTATACACTGGTGCCCATGATACAGGGCATAGTAATCGAGGGCCTGGTATTCGGTATCATGGCCCTCGGTGTTTTTATCACCTTCCGCGTGCTTGATTTTGCGGATCTTACGGTGGACGGGTCCTTCCCGCTCGGATCCGCGGTCATGGCAATGCTGTTGACCGCCGGAGTCAATCCATTCTTCGCCATGGTGGCGGCTTTTGCCGCGGGCGGCGTTGCCGGAGCGGTAACCGCGGTCATTCACTCAAAATTGAAAATCCCGGGCCTTCTCGCCGGTATTCTCACCATGACCATGCTTCATTCGGTAAACCTGCGCATCATGGGAAACCGGGCAAATGTGTCCCTCCTCCGCGTCGATACCCTCTTCCGCTCAATCTCGGATTATGCCTCATCGTTCATGCCGGGAGAATACGGCATTCTCCTTTTTCTCGCTTTGTTTACCCTGATAGTCCTTGTTGCAACCAACCTCTTTTTCCATACCGACTTTGGAATAACCGTGGGCGCACTCGGCTCCAACCAGCAAATGATTACCTCCCAGGGAATGAATCCCGAGGTTATAAAACTTCTCGGCGTAAGCCTTTCAAACGGACTCGTCGGTGTATCAGGAGCCCTTGCAGCCATGTATCAGGGATTCGCCGACGTAAACGCCGGAACGGGCACCGTGGTTGCCGGGCTGGCGTCAGTCATGATTGGAGAGTTCCTCCTGCGATCAAACAAGATTGAACTTTTAACCTTACGCGTCATACTGGGATCCATACTGTACCGCGCCATCATGTTTTCGGGACGCCAGTACGGCTACCTGATAAACCTTACCGCCAACGATCTCAAACTCATTACCGGCGTACTCATCATCGGCTGTCTCGTCATCTCCAAATACGGCAACGGCCGCCTGTTCAGCCGGAAGGGGAAAAAAGCATGATGAAGATAGACCGGGTCTCAATGACCTTTAATCAGGGAACTCCTGACGAGAATCAGGCGCTGAACAATGTATCTCTTGATGTTCATGATGGAGACTTTGTTACCGTCATCGGGTCAAACGGCGCCGGAAAGACAACGCTGTATAACGCAATCGCCGGAACCTATACCCCGACAGAAGGCCGAATCTTCATACGTGATATCGACGTTACCAGAACACCCGAGTTCAAACGGTCCCGGTACATCGGCCGCATTTTCCAGAATCCCCTCCTCGGAACCGCCGGCAAGATGAGCCTTGAAGACAACATGGTTATCTGCCACAAAAAAGGCTACAAGTCGCTGAAAATAAGCCTGAACAACAAACTGAGGGAGTATTTCCGCAGCCGCCTCCGGGAACTTGACATGGGCCTCGAGAACCGGCTCAAGGACAACGTGGAACTCTTTTCCGGCGGCCAGCGCCAGGCGCTTACCCTGCTCATGGCAGTACTTTCCGAACCGGCCATTCTCCTCCTCGACGAACACACTGCCGCCCTTGACCCGCGCAACGCAGAAATTGTCATGAATCTCACCGAGAAATTCGCGAAAGAATACAAACTCACGGTCATGATGATTACCCACAACATGCA
>Ga0209723_1000502_pt1 | contig 72172 bp, 54 predicted proteins | sample BiotimSIPDNA_2_FD_185750 | JGI IMG/M metagenome (GOLD analysis project Ga0209723, IMG submission 185750) | Anaerobic biogas reactor microbial communites from Washington, USA - Biogas_R2 time_0 SIP DNA (SPAdes) (version 2) | ecosystem: Engineered > Bioreactor > Anaerobic > Unclassified | place... | reverse complement strand
TTTTTATTTTACATTATAAACCTTGCAACATTTCTCACCATTCACCATTCACCATTCACCATTCACCATTCACCATTCACCATTCACCATTCACCATTCACCATTCACCATTCATCATTCATCATTCATCATTCATCATTATATTTACTATTCATGAACTGCGTTTCCACACAGGCTTCAACTACCCTTTTAATGTGTTTGAATTCATCAAGTTGATCCAGAACACTGGAAAGCCTTTGTAAAGCAATTGGTATGTATTCCCTGTACCATTGCCTGCCTTTATGCAAACAAAGATTTCCATAAGCCCCCAAAGCCTGCATCAATCGCTGTGATGCGCATACGAGGAAATCTCGTTTGTCGTTATTTGCATTTCCAGATTGCTCACTGTACCAGCAAAAAAGTTCATCAACAACAAAATTATCAAGCAATTCAACATAAGGATCAAAAAGAAGCGATGCAATATCGTAATGAGCCGGACCCAAACGTGCTCCCTGAAAATCAACAAACCTTATTTCATTTTCCTGAATAATTATATTTTCCGACTGAAAATCACGGTGGATAAAGACTGTTGGCAGGGATGATGCCAGCCGTGAAAGAAGCCTGCGTTCCTGTTCCCATCCCTGATCCAGCAAGTGTTCACATCCGAAATAATCCTGAACACAGTAACGGGCAAAATAAGCAGTTTCCCATAAAAAAATCTCCTGATCCATACAGTTGTAAACCACTGAAGCACATGGTGAAAAGTCCAGATTATGCCATTGATTCAACGCATCTAATACATTCTTGTAAAGAGGGACAATTTGCCGCGAATCAGACATGTTTTCTTTACAATATTTTTTTAGTGTCAGGTTGCCAAGATCTTCCTCAAGAATCAACCCATGCCCCGGATCGCAACCATATATTTGGGGTAAAAAGGAAACCTGATTCATTAATTTTGCGGCAATGGTTAAAAAACGGTCCCAGTCCGGATCCCTGCTGTCCCATACAATCAAGATACAGGATCGCGATTCTTGACTTACACGTATGAAATACCTTTGTGAAGCAGCTTTTCCGGCCAGTTCAACAGTCCATTCTTCCAATGAAAAATCGTCAACCAGACTTTTGATAAAATCAATCTGTGCCGGAGTTAGGAAACAATCATTTGTCGTCAAACGGAATAACTCCCCATGGTGTTACAAGCGAACGTATTATCTGCCTGTTTTCCTGTATTATACTGTTTTTAAACACTACACTCTCTTTAATACTACATCCTGAAGGCAGGAATTGCTCTTCAACCCATGAATAAATACCACAAGAATTGATTACATTACTATCCGCATTTTCAGGAATACAGATTTTCTTTTCCTTATCGATTATCATCCCTTCCGATTCGCATATTTTTAGCAGACCATCAATAACATCAAAATGGATATCCGCAAGAGACTTCAAGGTACCGACATCTTTCCAGTAACCTTTTTCCGATAAGCTGACTGTTACTTCTGCACCGGATTCAACAGCCCTTTTCCAGACCGGTACGACAGAGAAATCGGATGGAGTCAAAAAGTTTAGAAACTCCTTTCTGTATAAAGCCATCCCGATAAAATCTGCTTCAGCCAGATCTGCTTTTCTGTTATCCCGGTTTGCAATGTCTTCATACTGTCCGGAATCTTTATCATACAGAATGGTTCCCCTTCCTTTCTGAGCAGCAAAGGCCACAAGCGTACAAACAGAACTGGATTTGAGAAAAGATTCAATAATATTATTTAATATTAAATCTGAAAGAATGTCAACATTCATTACAAAAAAGGAGTTTCCCCGGCCAAGAAAATCTCTCGCAAAATATAAAGCTCCTCCGGTTCCCCGGATTCTGTCATCTTCTCTGAATATTTCGAAAGGGCAAGATGCCTTGGCTTTATACGCTTCTATCTGTTCTGTCAGATAGTGAGAATTAACACCAATTGTTTCTATGCCCAGGTTTTTCAGTTTTTCCAGGGCATGTTCAATAAGCACTTTGCCGCAAACCGGAACAAGCGCTTTGGGTATATGATTTGTAATCGGCCTGAGACGGGTACCAAATCCTGCTGCAAGAATGAAACCCCTCATTGGCTCTTCTCCGGATACCAGACAATATCAGAAATAAAATCTGTATACTGTTCATAACTTTCAGCCCATTTTTCAATCAATCCTTCGAGTGAGATACCGTTGATTAACTCGTTTCTTAACGTATCGTCCCCTGAAAGTATATCAAACGGCATTTTTTCTGTTTCATATTCATACGGTGGATCTTTGAATTCAAACCCGCCATCGGATGCTTTTATTACAGAATCAATAATTACAGCAGCGGTGAGAACCGGTTTATATATACACGGATCTGTCACATGAATCTGCATTCCAAAACAGTATTGATTACTCCATTTCTGAAATGTCGGAATAAAACCATTCTCCCTGAAAAAGCAACCTTCAAGTTTATATGATAACAGAATCTTCCTGAACTTTTCGATATTAATATAAGGAGCACCAAACAGTTCAAAAGGGCGTGTAGTTCCCCTGCCCTCCGAGAGATTGGTTGCTTCAAGCAAAACCATTCCAGGATAAACAATTGCAGTATCCACTGCAGGCATATTTGGTGAAGGCATTACCCAGGGCAGACCGGTTTGCGGCCATAATGAATTACGCCACCAGTTTTCCATCCATACCACTTTAAGATCAAGCTTTTCAAAAAACATGTTTTTCATAAGAGAAGCCAGTTCTCCCATTGTCAATCTATGACAAAGTGGTACCGGAGCCCCCCCTACAAAAGAATAGAATTGCTCTGATAAAACCGGTCCGTCAACACCTATACAGCCAATCGGATTAGGACGGTCGAGAACCCATATCGGGATTCCACTCTCCATACAGGCTTCCATACACAGTTTCAGAGTCCATACGTAAGTATATGGACGGGCTCCAACATCCTGTAAATCAAACACGAGTGCATCAAGACCCGACAACATATCTTCAGTTGGTTTTCGGTTTTTCCCATACAGGCTATAAACAGGAATATTTCGCTTAGGATCTGTACACCCTTCCCACTCAACCATGTTATCCTGAGTTTGCCCGTAGAGTCCATGCTGCGGGCCAAAAATTGCTGCCAGTATACATTCAGAATGGCTGTCGAATATATCCAGGATATGTGAGCATGAACTTGTTATTGAAGCGGCATGGCAAACAACACCAATTCTTTTCTTTTTAAGTTCGGTGGGAAAATTACGAATGAATAGATCCAGTCCGAAGCAAGTCATTTACAACTCCTGTTATTGATTTTTTTCCGATCATATCCGTATGAAACCGATTTTTCCAGATCTGCTTTTTAGCTTAACCTAAAAATACTATGAACAACTATAGAATGCACAATTTAAACTGAGTGCTTGACTTGGATTTTATCATGAACTATTTTTAGAAACTATCTCCAAACAATTAAGAAAACGGAAAAGAGGTGAGAACTGAATGAACGGTATCGTTGTAAGGGAAGATGAGGCATTCGAAAAAGCTCTTCGCCGCTTTACGAAAACATGCGAAAGAGCAGGAATACTGTCTGATGTGAAAAAATACCGTCACTTTGAAAAACCCAGTGAAGAGAAAAAAAGGCGATTGAATTCCTCCAAACGCAAACGGATTCGTGAAGAAAAACGGGTTAGTTACAGAGAACGTTAATTAGTGAATCAGAGTGATTTTCAGGTCACTGTACTATTGGTGCTGTGGCCTTTTTTATTTCAGAAATTTTTTCAATTACCTTAAACCCGATCACAGCACATGACGTAGCGACATTAAGAGAGTTTTTAAAACCAAAAAGTGGTATTTCAATCAAATTATCACATATTTCCATAATATCTCTACTTACGCCATAAGCTTCATTTCCAAATACAATCCCGATTTCATGCGGATATTCTACTGAAAGATAAGATCTGGACAAAGAAGTCGTTTCAGCAGCCCAGACAGGAATGCCTTTTTGCTGAAGATACCGCACAGCGTCTCTTGTATGTTCAAATTTTTTCCATGGCACAAAATTGATAGCTCCCAGCGAGGTTTTTTCCAGTTTTTTATGTGGTGGAAATGCCGTATAACCACATAAAAAAAGACCCCTGACCCTCATCGTGTCACATAAACGAAAAATTGCCCCTACATTAAAAGCACTTCTTAGATTATCCAGAATTATATATAAAGGATTTTTGGGAAGCTTGTTATACTCTTCAAGCGTCATCTCTGCATCAAAACTGCGAACTTCAAATGAAGTCTCCATGTCTCCTTTTACAGGTTTCCCTTTCCCGGTCATATAACTACTGATTTTCTCTTTCTATCACGATCTGAAATAATTAACAACAATGCACCTGCAACAAACAGTATTGTAATCGAAGACATACCGATTCTGGATGCTAATTCACTTTTCAATCCAGCTTTTCTGGTTAAATATGCAACCGATCCAACCACAGCCGGGCCTAAAATTACAGCAAACCGGCTCACAACATTATAAAACCCGAAATATTCTGCCGATTCTGACGGTGGAATCAGTTTCCCAAAATATGATCTGCTTAAAGCCTGAATACCACCCTGGGCAATACCGGTAATTCCAGCAAGAATAATATAGTCTGACTGGGTTCTGAGAACCAACGCACCTATGCTGCAAACCAGAACATATATCATAATACCTGCAAGAATCATTGTAAATGAACCAAACTTTCGTGCTGCCATACCGAAAACCATTGCAGACGGGAAAGCTACAAACTGGACAACAATCAAAGCTAACATCAGAGCCGATGACGATAACCCGATAGCCATGCCAAAATCAACAGCCATCAAGACAAATGTATGTACCCCATCAATATAAAGCCAGTATGCAATCAGAAAAAGGAGTAGTGCCTTGCTGTTTACTATTTTCACTGTCGTTTCTCCAAGCCGGCAGAAACTTTCTTTTATCAATTCATAAACCCCCGACACTTTTTTGTAAACTGTTTCTTTTACAAATAACAACAAGGGGATGGAGAATATAAACCACCATACCGATGCACTCATAAATGAGATCCTGACAGCATTTGAAGCACTTGCGATACCAAACCTCTCAGGATTCATCACCATTGTCACATTAGCCACAAAAAGTATCCCGCACCCCAGATATCCCAGAGAATAACCCAGTGATGAAACCCAGTCCATTTTTTCCTTTGGAGCAATCTCTACAAGAAGAGAATCATAAAACAGGTTTGCACTGTTGAAACCCACATTGGCTACAACAAATACAGTTAAAGCCCAGAACCAGTTCCCTTGTCCGATAAAATAAAGTAATGCAGTTGCAATAACCCCTGTAATCATAAAAAACCCCAGCATTTTCTTTCTGGCACCTCCGGAATCTGCCAGGGCACCCATAAAAGGGGATAAAACTGCTACAATCAGGCCTGCGATTGCATTTCCGAATCCAAGTCTTGCAGTACTTACAACAGGTTCAACTCCGGTGCACCAGAAATCCTTGAAAAAAACCGGGAAAAAACCAGCAGCCACAGTAAGAATAAATGCACTGTTAGCCCAGTCATAAAAACACCATGCTATTACTGCTTTTCGATTTTCAGTCATAAAGGGATCAATGAAAAAAGGAGGATAAATTCATTAATTTAAGTTTTCTTTTCTTTTTTCTCTGCGGCAGGGAATAAAACATTATTTAGAATCAAACGATACCCCGGAGAGTTTTTATGCAACTCAAGCATCGTTGGTTCATCACCAACAGCATGAGAATAATCTTCAGGATCATGCCCTCCCAGATATGCAAACTGTCCTTTACCTACAACACCATGAATGTAGTTTACCATATCTGAATTTGGAACCTGTCCCAGAATTATCACACTTTTTTTAATCACTTTTCTGTTAAACGAAGTCAATAAGCCAAAATACCCTTTTATGACAGATTTGTGACATTGAACCAGCATTGAAGGAACCGGGTCGAGTTTGGCACTGAAATCAAAAAGTTCGAAATCTTTTGCCTCTTTTCTCATTGGAGTATTAACCAGATTGATATCGATATTACCAAAATGTGACGCCATCTGATCAGTCTCAATCTCAAAATTTTCAAAAGCCATGCAGTTATTGAAATCAAGTTTTTGCCTGTACTGCGGATCTACACCATCACCATCGTATACTTCACCAACAATATCTGTTCCCAGTGCAGAAAGGGTGATTTCGAGAGTATTGGTAGCACTGCACATGGCAAATAAGAATCCGCCATTTTCGACAAACTTTCTAATTGATAATGCAACAGCTTTTTTACAATTGCTGACCTTATCAAACCCGAGACTCTTTGCCAGTTTTTCCTGTTCCATTTTCTGTTTCTGGAACCATGGAGCGCCCGAGAAGCTTCTGTAAAACTTGCTGTATTGCCCCGTAAAATCTTCATGGTGCAGATGCAGCCAGTCATACTCTTTTATTTTCCCTGAAACCACCTCTTTATCGTAAACTTTATCATACGGGATATGCGCATAAGTTAACGCCATTGTAACAGCATCATCCCATGGCAGTTTACCAGGTGGAGTATAAACAGCAATTTTTGGTGCTTTCTCGAGTGTAACTTTCTCCATATTGTTTTTTTCAATTGTAGAAAGTATTCCTTTCCATTCTGAACCTGATATAACAGAAAAGGCAACCCCCGCTACACGAGCCTGAAGTTCAAAATCTTTTGATCGTTTTGCTGCAAAAGATCCGCCCCTGTAATTGAGAAGCCAGGAAACCTTATTGCCGTTTTCTAATGAATTAAACACTACTCCGTAGGCTTTAAGATGATTCGTTTGTGAATCATCCATGGGAACAAGTATCATCGCCCTTATCGACATGACAAGAAAAACAACGACAAGACAAATAATACAAACTTTTTTATTCCCCAAACAGGCTGGTTCAGTCATAGAATCCTCAAATAAATTTTACATGTTTTATATACAATTCCTTGAGCTGTTGAAAGGAAACTTCTGACGGAGCCTGCATCATAAGATCTTCAGCTTTCTGATTCATCGGAAATGCGATTATTTCCCTTATATTGGGCGCATCCGCAAGAAGCATCAGAATACGATCGATCCCCGGAGCAATGCCCCCATGCGGCGGAGCACCATAACGAAAAGCATTAATCATTCCTGAAAATTTTTCATCAATTTCCTCTTTTGTATAACCTGCGATTTCAAAGGCTTTATACATTATTTGAGGTTGATGATTACGGATAGCACCACTTGATAACTCGATTCCATTGCACACAATATCATATTGATATGCATTGATTTCGAGTGGATCCTTGTTCAGAAGTGCATCCATACCTCCCTGAGGCATGGAAAATGGATTGTGTGAAAACTGAACAGATTTCTTCTCCTCATCCCACTCATACATCGGAAAATCGGTAATCCAGCAAAACCGGAAAAGTTCTTTTTCAATAACTCCCAATTCTTCTCCAAGCTGCGTTCTGATCTCTCCTGCAATCCTGTTTGCCTGTTTTTCATCATTACAGATAAAAAAGGCAACATCACCGGTTTTGCAATCAAGCTGCCTTGCCAGCTCATCCATTTTCGATTCATCAAGAAATTTTGCGATCGGGCCCTTGACAGCAGATTCATTCCAGACCAGATAAGCCAGTCCCTGAGACCCGACAGACTGTGCAAACTGAAGCATTCTATCGAAAAATGCACGCGGCTGAGCACTTCCGTTCTTTACTTTTATGGCCCTTACTACACCACCCTTTGAAACGATGTTACTGAAAACTTTAAAACCAGAATTCAAAAACAAAGATGATACATCCTGAATAATCAGAGGATTGCGAAGATCCGGCTTATCTGTTCCGTACTTTACCATGGCTTCTTTGTAAGGGATTCTCAAAAAGGGAAGTTTATCAACAGATTTCCGGGAAAACGTAGTAAAGACACTGTGAAGAACATTTTCCACAACAGCAAATATTTCATCCTGAGTTACAAATGACATTTCAATATCAAGCTGATAAAATTCACCCGGAGAACGATCTGCCCTTGCATCTTCATCACGAAAACAGGGCGCGATCTGGAAATACCGGTCAAAACCGGCGACCATTAAAAGCTGCTTGAATTGCTGAGGTGCCTGGGGGAGAGCATAAAATTTGCCCGGATGCAGCCTTGAAGGAACCAGATAATCCCTCGCCCCTTCAGGAGAAGAACTGGTAAGAATCGGTGTCTGAAACTCGTTAAAACCCATACGGGTCATTAATGAACGAATATGCGCAATCACTTTGGACCGAAGAACAATGTTACTATGTATCACACTTCTTCTCAAATCAAGATACCGGTATTTTAAACGCATCTCCTCAGGAACCGGATCTTCCGGAAAAACACAAAACGGTGTTGGTTCACAAGACCCCAAGACATTGTAATTCTGGGCTACCAGTTCCACCTCACCTGTAGGAAGCCGTTGATTAATTGTGTCTTCTGAACGTTTTGCAACTTTACCCTCGAAACATACAACTGTTTCCTTATGCAAATGAGCAACTTCTTTCTGAAATTTTTTATCAGGGTATATTACAACCTGGGTTAGCCCATAATGATCCCGCAAATCTATAAACAGCACTCCACCGTGATCCCGGCGATTATGAATCCATCCGCTAAGTCGAACAAACTTATCTACATGCTCCAGACGAATCTCGTTACATGTGTTGCTGCGATACGGGTGAAACTCATCAGACTCACTCTCATAATGATTTGAAATGGTATTTTCCAAATATGCTGAATCAACTCCTGTCACAATATTTATCCTTTTCGTGTTAATTTAATTAGGACGGATATCCAAAACTATCACCTCATTCGGCAATTAATTTAACATTTTAGTTAACAGACCTGATTTTGACCTTATCCAAATAAAATACATTCAGATTTATTTTTATGCACCCAAATAAGGAAATTCAATCTTTTAGAAGATCCAAATCATCTGATTTTAATTTCCTCCCTTGAATCGCAATACTTTGAGTGTTATAATCAAATACTGAACTTTTTTCATTATTTTATTATGCATTATAATCGAAAAACGAAAAAACAGCTTATTAATGAAATAGAGCAGATTCGCGAAAAACTGGAAAGTCTCGCCCAACAGGTTAATTTTCCCGATGATATTGAAGAAAAACTCCTTGAAAGCGATACAATATTTTCGAATGCCTATGAAGGGATAGTCATAACCGATTCCCACAATAAAATTCTCAGGGTAAATGACGGATTCAAGCACATTACCGGTTTTAGTTCAGAAGACTCAATTGGCCATAAACCATCAATACTTAAATCCGGCCGCCATGATTCAAAATTTTACGAAAACATGTATGCAACAGTTACCAACAAAGGCAAATGGCAGGGAGAAATCTGGAACAGGCGGAAAAATGGCGAAATCTATCCCCAATGGCTGACAATCATTGCAATAAAAAACAGCAGAAAACAGATAAAAAGATATATTGGATTATTTACGGATGTTACACGTGCCGTTAATAAAGATATCAATAACATAAAAAATCATGCATATTACGATATTCTTACCGGACTGCCTAACCGGTTTCTTCTTCACGACCGTCTCTCCTTCGTGGTGCATCATGCTAAACGTAACAATCAGTACATGGCACTGCTGCTTCTGGACCTTAACCGGTTCAAGCTGATTAATGATACACTGGGTTTTACTGCCGGAGATGTTCTGCTCCAAACAGTCGGGAACAGATTAAAGGCAGCCCTTAGAGAAGTAGATACAGTATTTCGGTTGGGTGATGATGAATTTGCGATTATTCTTGAGGAGATTTCCCAGCCACAAGACGCAGCAAAAGTAGCAAAAAAGATTATGGCTGCCTGTTCAATTCCTTTTGAATTTTCTGACCATGAACTCTATGTTACTACCAGTATAGGGATAAGTATTTTCCCTAGTGATGGAGATAATCTGGAAATTTTGCTCAAAAACGCTGAAGCGGCAATGAACAGAGCAAAAGAGCTTGGAATCAATAACTATCAACACTATAAACCAACCATGAACTCCCAGGCATTTGAACAACTCACCCTGGAACATAACCTGAGAAAAGCACTGAAAAAAAATGAATTTGTAGTCTACTACCAACCCCAGGTGGATCTAACAACAAACAGAATTACCGGAGCTGAAGCACTTTTGCGGTGGAACCATCCAGACCTGGGGATGATCTCACCAGCCCAGTTTATCCCTATCGCCGAACAGACCGGACTTATTCTGCCACTGGGTGAATGGGTTCTTAACACTGCCTGCAAACAGGCTCACCGATGGCAGCAGCTCTATAACAGGGATTTAATAATGTCTGTAAACCTTTCGGCTCGCCAGTTCCTTCAACAGGACCTTGTAACCACCATAAACAGGGCTTTACGTGAAAGCAGCCTTAAACCGCAACTTCTTGAACTGGAAATAACCGAGAGCCTGGGTATGAAAAATCCTGAACTCACACTCAAAACTCTTCACGAACTCAAGGAGATGGGAATTCATATAGCAATAGATGACTTTGGTACAGGTTACTCATCACTGAGCTATCTTAAAAAATTCCCGATAGATACTCTTAAAATTGACCGCTCATTTATTTCAGAGCTTCTCACAGATCCAAATAACAGTGCAATAGTTTTGGCTATTATTGTTCTTGCACACAGCCTGAAACTGAAAGTAATTGCTGAAGGTGTAGAACAGCAGGCAGAAGCTGATTTTCTTCAAAAACACGATTGTGAACAGATGCAGGGTTATCTTTTCAGCCCGCCTGTTCCGGCCGAAGAGTTTGAAAAAATGCTCATACAGATTCCCGAGAGCACTGAAGCATAGATTGCGGAACTTTGTTTGACTCAAGAATTAACTTAATCGCTTCGTGAGCAGTTATTAACCCAAAAATTCCGGTCATGTATGAGATACTGCCCAATGAAGGGCGTTCCCTTCCACGATCCCAGGTCTCATTTTTGTCGTATTGTGAAACACTTGCTGTATCAACCTGCTCAACTGAATAAACACATCTGATACCCGTATAAACTCCCCTTCGGTGAATTCTTTTACGGATAATTCTGGCTAGCGGACATACTGAAGATTCCGATATGTCACCCACACGAACTGCAAAGGGATCGGTTCTGGCAGCAGCTCCCATACTTGTCACAGAGGAAATCTGCGCTTGTGAAACAGCAACCAGCAGTGATGCCTTTGAGGATACACTGTCAATCGCATCAACAACCACATCAATACCTTCAAGCAACTCCCCCACTGTACTTTCATCGACAAATACAGCTCTTTTTTCCACCTTGCATTCAGGATTAATCTGAAATATCCGTTTCTCAGCAGCATCAACTTTCATTCCGTTAACTGTCTCTTCAGTTGCAAATAACTGACGATTAAAATTACTGTATTTGACTGTGTCAAAATCAATTATTCGAAGATATCCTACACCACTTCTGGCAAGGGTTTCTACTGCATACGATCCTACACCTCCCAAACCAAATACTCCCACACGCGCTTCACCCAAACGTCGCACAGCGCTTTCACCCAACAACAATCCTGTTCGTGAGAATTTTTCCATGTCTGTTTGTACTAATCCTTGTAAAAATTAAAAAGTTTCATTGCATTATTATAAGTCTTTTCTGCCATATGTTCCGGATTACTTTTCCTGAGAAAAGAAATACTGTTAACAATAGCAGTCAGGTTTGCAGGTTCATTTAATCCCTGGTACCCTGAAGGTAAAATATCCGGACTGTCGGTTTCAATCAAAAGATAATTATCATATACAGCCTGTACCGATAAACGTGCCCGACTGTTTTTATCATAAGTAACAGAACCGCTGAAAGACAAGTATAAACCAAGACTTTGCAATTTCCTCACTAGTTCGGGAGATCCACTGTAAGAATGGACAACTCCTCCGCAGGGAATAACAGACCTGTGTTTAATCAGTTTCAGAAAATCCCCGAATGCTTTTCTGCAATGAATTGATACGGGCCGCTTTAATTTTGCAGCTAGTTCAATTTGCCTTGAAAATACGTTCAACTGCTCTATATCATTGCGTTCTTTTATCAGATGATCCAGCCCGATTTCCCCAACAGCAGCTTCAGGAAATTTAAGCAGTAAATTTTCAAGCTTATCATACCATTTACCACTTAGATCTCGTACAAACCAGGGATGTACACCGAAAGCGGGAATTATCATTTCGTAATCAGTTGCAAGTGCGGCAACCTTTTCCCAGTCCTGTTCACATGTTCCACAGCATAGAACCTTGTCTATTCCTGCTGCTGCCGCCCTTTTCAGAACAGCTTTGTGAATCGGGAAAATTCTATGATCCTGAATATGGCAATGGGAATCAAAGAAGTGCATAATCAAAAATATAATATTTAGAGTATATCGAACACCTAAATGGAGACTATTAAATTACGATAAGCTGCACAGGGGCATTGTGCAGAAATGTTTTATAGCTGTGAAGGTCATAAGGTAATGGTGAATTATGAATTATGAATGGTGAATGAAGAAAAAAAACTACAATCGTTGTCGTTGTCGTTGTCCTGTAACTGCATATTAAGCGTTCTGGATCTGATTATTAATATCAATGCACGCGAAAAAGACTCACTTAAATGAATCGTTACTATTTTGGTAAACATAAACAGAATTTATGGATCAAATGTATCATATGGAGTGCTGGGTGCAGATCTGAACAACGGATATTGTGTAGTGATTACCAACTCCCTTGGATTTAAATATCACAATTATGGCAATAATTTATGCGATTATGTAATTTTTCCTTTTTCGGTAACACGAGCCAAAGGAATTTCATGAGATTGACAGGTTATTTCATTATTTTAATCGGACTTGCCGGTATTCACCTATCCTGCACGAATCGAGAGTCCGCTGTAGAAAAAGCCACTAAAAATAAAATCCTTCTTTTCGGTAATCAAACCGAACCACAGGATCTTGATCCGCACATAGTCACTGGTGTTCCCGAATTTCAGATTATCGAGTCTCTTCTTGAAGGATTAACAATCCTTGACCCCCAAAATCTCTCTCCCCTGCCCGCAACCGCTTCATCGTGGGAAATTTCAGATAACGGTCTTGTCTATACTTTCAATATAAGAAAAAATGCAAAATGGTCAAATGGCGACCCCGTCAAAGCTTCAGATTTCGTTTTTTCCTTTCAAAGAATCCTCTCCCCTGCACTGGGTAGTGAATACGCCTACATGCTATACTGCATCAAAAACGCACGGGAATTTAACAAATCTCAGATTGACGATTTTTCTGAAGTCGGGGTGAAGGCTGTCGGAGACTCAATACTGCAAATTGAACTGTGCAAACCTGTCCCCTATTTCCTCTCACTTATTGCGCATCACTCCTGGTATCCTGTACATCCACCAACAATTCTGAGATTCGGGAGTATCGATACCCGCGGCTCTAAATGGACACGTCCCGAAAACTTTGTCGGAAACGGTCCGTTTATTCTTGATTCATGGGATATAAACAAAATCATAATAGTCAAAAAAAGCGGGACATATTACGACAATGAATCTGTCTCTCTCAATGGAATCAATTTTTATCCGATAGAGAACAACCTTACCGAAGAGCGCTCATTTCGCACAGGACAACTTCACATAACATCATCCTGCCCTCTTAATAAAATCCGGTGGTATCGTTCAAACCAGCCTCAAAACCTTCGAGTTGATCCTTACCTGGGAACCTATTATTACCTGGTAAATGTGAACAACAAACCACTTGACAATAAAAATGTCCGTAAAGCACTTGCACTTGCTATTGATCGTGAAGCGCTTACAGAGCATGTTCTTGAAGGCGGTCAGCTCCCGGCTGCAAGCTTTACTCCGCCCAATGTAGCCGGATACACTTACGGCAACGCGCTTTCCTTCGACACAACAGAAGCACGGAAACTCCTTGAAGAAGCCGGATATGACAAAAACAACCCGTTCCCTCCGGTTTCCCTTCTTTATAATACTCACGAATCTCACCATACGATAGCACAGGCCATTCAACAGATGTGGAAAATATATCTTGGAATCGATATTACACTTATCAATCAGGAATGGAAAGTCTACCTGGAAACGACTCAAAACCACAAATATGATCTCGCCCGCATGGGCTGGATCAGCGATTACAACGATCCAAACAGTTTTCTGGATTTATGGATAACCGATGGCGGTAACAACCGGACCGGCTGGTCAAATTTGACATACGATTCACTTGTCCATGCAGCTTCTTTGATATCTGACAAAGAAGAACGATTCAGGCTTTTCAGTGAAGCGGAAAGAATTCTGCTTGATGAGCTGCCGGTTCTTCCGATCTATTTCTATACAAATGTTTATCTTATACATTCATCTGTAATGGGATGGACGCCCAACATTCTCAATAATCATAACTATAAATTTATTGATCTGGAATAAAATGGGTAAATTTATACTGAAACGAATTTTTCTCGAAACATTACCATCACTGCTGGTTATCATAACGGTAACGTTTTTTTTGATCCGGCTTGCACCCGGAGGTCCGTTCAGTTCAGAAAAACAGATTTCTGCAGAAGTACTTGAGCAGTTGAATTCTCATTACGGAATGGACAAGCCACTTTTTGCACAATATTTCAGTTACCTTCTGAATATTTGCAAGGGAGACTTCGGACCATCATTTAAATATCCCGGAAGAACAGTGACAGAACTGATAAGCGAATCTTTTCCGGTTTCACTGGAGCTTGGATTATATGCATTGATATTTGCAATCCTGACCGGAATCCTGGCCGGAGTTGTAGCTGCGTTAAAACCCGGATCGTTTATGGATTATTTTACGATGTCTGTGAGTATGGCCGGGATTTGCATTCCGGCTTTTGTGCTCGGTCCGCTTCTGGTACTTGTTTTCTCGCTAAAGTTCGGGTGGGTCAATGTTTCGGGATGGAATACGTTTTCGGATCGTATACTTCCGTCAATAACTCTCGGAATGATGTACGTTGCGTATATAGCACGTCTTACCCGTGGCGGGATGCTTGAAACAATGGTTCAGGATTTTATTTATACAGCCCGTTCAAAGGGACTCAGCGAAACGGCTGTAATATTCAAACACGCACTCCGGGGGGCCCTTCTTCCGGTGATTTCTTTTATGGGACCTGCAGCCGCCGGAATGATATCCGGTTCATTTGTTGTAGAAACGATTTTTTCAATCCCCGGACTCGGGCGATTTTTTGTAACCGCAGCATTTAACCGTGATTACACGATGATCCTTGGTACTGTAATATTTTATGCAATTATAATTATCATTTTCAATACTCTTGTAGATATTATTCAAACGATTCTAAACCCACGACTCAGAAATTACTGACATGAGCGAAAAACCACAAGACATTAAAGCCATACCTTCGGGTAATTCCCTTTGGAAAGAGGGTATGGGCCGTTTTATGCATAATAAACTTGCAATCTTCGGATCGGTTTTCCTTTTCATCCTTGTCTTGTTATGCGTGCTGGCTCCTTTGATAGCTCCTTACTCATACGAAACACAGAATCTTTCGTATGGGTCTGAGCCTCCCGGCAGTTCACACATTATGGGAACAGACCCTTTGGGAAGAGACCTCTTTACACGTATTCTTTACGGCGGAAGAGTTTCGTTTTCAGTAGGCCTTTGCGCTACAGCAGTTTCGGTTCTTGTCGGAGTAATATGGGGATCTTTTGCAGGATGGTTTGGAGGGAAAATTGATACGATCATGATGCGAATGGTTGATATAGCATATGCGTTTCCATTTACAATATTTGTTATCATACTCATGGTGTTTTTTGAACGCAGCATGCTGCTTCTTTTTGCTGCTATCGGTGCAGTAGAGTGGCTTACCATGGCCCGTATAGTCAGAGCCCAGGTGATGTCCATAAAACATCAGGAGTTTATTGATGCAGCCAGGGGGCTGGGTCTTTCTACACACCGGATAATCTTTCGCCACATTCTTCCAAACATTACCGGACCTGTTATAATCTATTCGACACTGACAATACCTGCAGTAATGCTTCTTGAAGCATTCCTGAGTTTTTTGGGCCTTGGTGTACAGCCTCCTGCAAGTTCATGGGGAATTTTGATTCGTGAAGGTGCCGAAACAATGGAAGAATATCCCTGGCTTCTTGTCTTTCCGGGACTTGCACTCTCTTTAACCCTGTTTTCGCTTAATTTTATCGGAGATGCTTTACGTGATGCACTTGATCCAAGATCATCAAGGGAGTAGCCAAAATTGATTCTCGATGTCAGAAACATAAGCACAGTCTTTCATCTTCGCAGGGCAGATATTCATGCTGTAAAAGACGTTTCGTTTCAGCTTTTTAAAGGAGAAACTTTGGGAATTGTGGGAGAGTCCGGTTCCGGAAAAACTGTTTTATGCCAGTCAATACTTGGTTTACTCCCCAAACCACCTGTAAAAACTTCCGGGCATGCATATTTTGACAATACTGATCTTCTTGATTGTGACAGCAAAAAACTGCGTCAGATCCGCGGTAACCAGATAAGCATGATATTTCAGGACCCGTCATCGGCTTTTAATCCCTATTTGAGACTCTCGGAACAGTTGATAGAACCGCTGATTTCTCATGGGTATAAGTCAAGAAAAAACGCGTTAGAAAAAGCCCGGATAATTCTTTCCGAAACAAAAATCCCGCAGCCCCAAAAAAGAATGTACCAGTATCCGCATGAATTCAGCGGCGGAATGCTTCAACGGGCAATGATCGGTATGGCACTTATTACAAACCCCAGAATTGTAATTGCCGATGAACCTACAACAGCTCTGGATGTAACGGTTCAGGCCCGGATACTTCAGCTTATGAAAAGACTGCAGAATCAGTACTCGCTTTCGATAATCTTTATTACCCATAATCTGGGTATTGTAGCCGGATTTTGCGACCGGGTTGTAGTAATGTACGCCGGAGTAGTACTGGAAACCGCATCAACAGCAGATCTTTTCAATCATACTGCACATCCATACACAAAAGCACTCATAAAAAGTGTTCCGTCGATAGATAACAGCAAAGATTCCCTTTACATGATTCCTGGAATGCCACCAGATCCTGCAGCCAGGTTGAGTGGATGTCCATTTGAGCCCAGATGCCGGTACAGAACCGACAAATGTCTGAAATCAGAAAACAGGCTCAGGGAAACAGGTAGAAATCATTTTACATCATGCATTCGTGTTCTCGAAAGTGAATTATCGCTTTAATTTGACCAGAGGAGTTTTTTTGATATCAACCCCATTTTTACATGTAAAAAACCTTACTGTCTCCTATAAAAAGGGTAAGACTGTTTTCACTGCAGTAAAAAATGTCAGTTTGACTCTTGAACAGGGTAAAACACTTGGACTGGTTGGCGAATCAGGATGCGGGAAAACTACTCTCGGGCGTTCCATACTGCAGTTTCACAAAAATGACAGCGGTCAGGTTCTGCTTCAGGGAAACGATCTCTCGGCCATGAATACTGCCAGTCTTAAGCGATACAGGCCACTGATGCAGATGATATTTCAGAATCCTTACAGGTCACTTAATCCGAGGATGACAGTGCTTGACATTCTTTCTGAACCATTTCGTATAAAGGAGAGAATATCCCAAAAAGATTGTATTCAGAAAGTGAGCGAACTTATGCTTAATACCGGTCTTGATCCGTTTATGATGCGCAAATTTCCACATGAATTCAGCGGCGGCCAGCGCCAGCGAATTGCCATTGCCCGTGCTCTTGCCGCAGATCCGCTTCTTGTTATAGCCGATGAACCGGTTTCGTCGCTTGATGTCTCTGTTCAGGCACAGATACTTAATCTCTTGCGGGAGATTCATGAGAAAATGAATCTCAGCATGATTTTTATTTCACACGATCTTTCTGTTGTCAGATATATCTCGGACGATATTGCAGTCATGTACCAGGGGAAAATAGTAGAGAAAGGACCATGCGACCGGCTTTTTTCCAACCCGCTTCATCCGTACACAAAAACACTTCTGAGTGCCATTCCGGTTGCGGATCCGTCAAAATCGTTTTACACAAAAATCGATATTGAAAATGAATTTAATCCAGAGGAAACAAAAAGAGGTTGCCTTTACAGTAACAGATGTCCTTTTATAATGGATATCTGCAAAGAAGCAGAACCTGCACTTGAAACTGTTGATAATAATTCAAACCATGAATGTGCATGTCATTTGATAAACAGCGGGTCTTGACTTTTCTCTTTTTTGCAGAATGTGATATAAAAAATGCATAACCGCTCTTGAGTAAAAATACTATATTATAATCTAATTATATCAATTTTACATGCAGGGTTAATTTTTACTGAATATTTCAGGGAAAAACCTTAATGATAATATTTATTTATTAATTTTGTCATATCCAAATACTAAATTATGATTTTTTCAAACTCTGTGAAAAACATTTTCTTTTATTGTCTGGCTTTCATCTCTTTTGCAGCAAGTATTTACCACTTCAGTGGCATCTTTTTTGAAATAGATGATTCACCTGTCTGGTTTCACTGCATATTTGTTGCTGTAAATATTTTCGGTATATATGGATTTTTGAAAAGACCCAAAATCTATTTCTATTTTTTTATCTTTTTGATTATTCAGCAGTATTTTTATCATGGTCAGGATTTAACAGAATTATGGAAAGCAGAACAAAAGATACACTGGATAAGTCTTTTAACTCTGTTAATCTTGCCATTAGGATTAGTTTGCCTTTATGATGATTTGAGGCAGAATAAAAAGTAAAATTATTTTATGTTTGATGGTTATCAGGTTTTTCCTGACATTGCATGAACAGACCTGTTAATTATTTTCCTTATTTCGTATCAGTTCTACAAGATCCTCAACGCTCATGATATCAACACTGTCCGGTAATTTTTCATCACTGCTGCATATGGCACATTTATAAGTTGATGAAATATCATAAAGCCTGAAATACTTATGCGGTAATGTTTCTTTATGTAAAACAAGGTCAATTTTATGGTTATCATATGGCAGAACCGAAAAAGAGTTCAGAGGACAGGAAAGCCCTTTTCCAATAGCTTTAATATAACTCTCTTTTAAAACCCACATTTTAAAAAACAGATCATTGAACCTCTCTTTATTGTTACATCCAAACAACATCTTTTTTTCAGAATCCGAAAAAAAACGGTTTGCAATTCCTTTATCCATCTCCCTGATTTTTTCAATATCAATTCCTGTTTCACTATCATCAATAACACACCCCACCCAGTCTCCTGAATGTGTAATATTAAAATGCAGTGAAGAATTCTCCAGAAAGGGTTTTCCTGTTTCAGAATCAATGCAGATATTCACGTCTCCTGCAATGCCTTCATGGTTCAGACAATACATTAAAAGAGATTCCGCAATAAGACTCCTGTAAGCATCCTCTTTTCTGTAAAATTTTGAAGCCCTGATCCTCCTCTGTTCAGAACAATTATTATACAGAAAATAAAAAAGGCTGTCTTCAACAGTTTCGGCTCCACAAACAGCTTTTATTATTTTTTCCATTCAGATATCAAACCTTGATTATGACCCATGTAATACATCATTCCATATCAGCCGTATTAATAATCCTTATGCAAATAAATACAACTATCAACATATAAAAGAATATAAAAACCGGGTCTGATACAGTTAAACTAAACGATACAAGTTCTCTTATAATTGACATAACTAAATACAAAATGATAATCATTAAAAGAAAAAGCGGAAACAGGGCAAAATGTTTTCTGATAAGCAGCATAACTGTAAGAGGTAATGCCTTTGTAATCAAAAGAATTCCTGATAAATAAAAAACAGTTTCCCGAAGAGGTGCAAAAACAATATTATAATTATAAAAATATTTTAAAAGAAATACAGACGAACTTAATACGATTGTAATTAATATTGGAAAAAGCATCATTATTATAAAAAACAATGGCAATATGTAAGCTCTTTTGACAGGCAGAATTAAATAAAACACAGCACTGCCGCAATATTCTCTGTAAAAATGCATCTGAAACAGTATCGTAGTTAATACCACAAGGGAAAGCATTGCAAGGTTGCTTAAAGTTAATTCAAAAATTCCTGAAGGTAAAACGAGGTATACTGCCCCACAGATACCAAGCATCAGATCCAACATGAGCATTCGGTATAAAAACAACTTATGCAGATCCACAAATTTCCTGAAAGGAAATTTGTGTTTTACTTCTTCAATCATGACTTCTGTCTAAATCCTTTAAAAACAGCATCGTCTTCAAAACAAAACTTGTAAATAACATAACACAAATACCGGATACAATATTTCCATATTGATCAATCCCCTCTGTAATCAGAATCAGCTTCCTTTGCGGTAGAATTAAATCAAAAGCAACAAACAAACAAAAGGAAATAAATACTGTGTACATTATAAAATTTACACCAGTAAAAAGTATCCGGCCTTTTTTACGATTTCGCGAAGTCAAACAGGTATTAATACAATCATTCATAAAGAAGAGAAAAACAAATACCGAAATAAACAATAACCGTCCGGTGTGAATCGGAGGTAAATCACTTAAAAAGTCGGAAACATATTCTTGCGGAATCTCCGACACATTTCCCGAAAATATTTCTTCTGGTGATCTGTTGTCTGTACCTGTTGACTGCAGAACCGAATCGGGGATATCATCTTTTAATATAATAATATCAGATGTAAGATACTTAAAAACCAGTGAAGCATTTATTGGTATCCTGTATCGAACAGCTTCAGGCTGGTCCAGACTGTCTGGAATCGTTATTATACCACCAACATATCTTGAAATTTCTCCACTTTTTTGATTGTAATCAGTAATCATCTCTGTTGGACATATTGATTTGATGTCCGGAGGCACCTGGGAATTGATTCCAAAGAATAAGCAAAATGAAACCAGCACTGAAATATACACTGCAGCAGAGATCATATAAGCAGATATAAAATAGCTTTTTTTTACAGGTAACAGGTTTGTACACCTTGACAACAAACTTTCAGACGAATCCGAAAAATCAGTTGGTACTGCTTTCAGTGAAGAAATAAACCGGATTGAAACTGCACTGGTTATAAATAAAAATACAGTTTCAAGTTTTTTCAGATTACCACCAAAATATAACAAACATGCTGTTAACAGAAGGCAATAAAAGGCAGGATTGTTAACAGGAGAAAAGAAAACAGTTTTCAGAAAGAATATAAACAGCGAAATTATCTTTTTCATATGATGTCAACCAGATATATCTTTGCTGTAATATTTTTCAAACACCGTCCCGGGTGACATATCAGAATTTTTTATCACATCATCGTATACTATTTCACCTGATCGTAATATAATCATTCTGTCGGCAACTGATGAAAGTTCAGATAAAATATGTGTTGCATACAGTATGGTCATACCCTGTTGCTTCTGAAATCCCCTCAGCATATTCTGGATCCTTATTCTCATCACAGCATCAAGACCATTAAAAGGTTCATCGAGAATCATTATCTTTGGTTGTATTGAGCCTGCAAGAGCTATTTCTGCGAGTCTTTTCTGTCCCTTGCTCAATCTGTTTAGTCTTCTGTAAGGGTCAACTCTGCAAAAATCAATTAGTTCCAGGTATTTATCACGGTTCCACTGAGGATATAAAGACGAAAATAAACCGGCAATTTCATTTGTTGTAGCCCAAGGAAGAAAACCTGCGCTATCCGAAACAAATCCTGTTTGTGCACGAATTTCTGGAGGAATATTCCTGCTATCAGTTCCCAGTACAGTACAGATCCCCTCCTGCGGCTTTAAAAGACCGAGAATGATATTAAACAGAGTGGTCTTGCCTGAACCATTGGCACCCACAAGAGCAACAGATTCACCCTCTTTTATTGTAAAGCTAACATCGCTTAATGCCTTGAGAGTTATGTAGTATTTTGTAATTTTGCTGCATATGATTATTTCATTATTCATTTTTTCTGACCTTTACACATAATCATAAATCAACATGATCTGCGTATCACCAGATTACCTTCAACCTCAATACATTTTCCGTTTCGTCCGGTTTTGACAGTATGGGGTGCCAGTATAAAACGCAGTATCAATGAGATAATTCCATGATTGTTAAAATCGTATGATGTCAAATAGTTTTCCATGGCATCAAGGGTATTATCAAATGAAATAACAGACAGATCATCGGGAATATGTATGTTTCGTTCCTTCAGGTAATCGATTGCAATTGTTGCGGCAAAATCATTGGCTATAACCCATGCCGTAATCGACCTGTCCTCAAGAGCTTTGTCAAACATGGGTTTCATTTTTTCGAAGATTTCACCACTGGCACAATTTCGTTCTGTAAAATATTTGACCAGATTATAACCCAGATTTCCAAACCTCCTGAGAAACGCTTCATTGGCCTCCTTTTTCCAGTTCTGGTACTGATTGACAAGCTCCCGCAGATCTTCCTGACATTCACCATTTTTAAGGTAATCCCATTTATAGGCATAATCACTGTAAACGAACGGAACCACACCATTTTCAATACCAGCCCGCTCATACATTTCGGAGATTGTGTCAAACCGTTGCTGAGACCATAATGCCCTGTGAAATGGTGATACAAAAGCAATCTTTCTGTGACCTTTGCCAAGCAGATACTGTGCAACCCTTTTGGCTGGATAAGCTGATGCAGTTGCAGTAAAAAACTGCACCATACGATTCCCGCTGATACTGCGGGGAGTCTGCCACCCACCCACAACATCAAGCACTGCCACACTTCTTCCTAGCCTTGACAACCGGTCGAGAACCTCTTTTGGAGTACTGTCAAGATTTGCAACTATGAAAATGTATCCCAGAATGGAACGGTCGCTCAAATCATACTCTTTTCTAGAACCGGTATGGATAAACCGCATACGGCCATGCTCTCTATAGTAAACTATCAGGTCGAGCTGAATATTCATTTTCATACACTCTGATTCAAGTGTTCGAAAATAACTTTTATCCTGGTAATCAACCCAGATTTTCCCATCCTCCCAACCGCACCCTATTGCAACGATTCTCGCATGTCCGGTACTGCCTGTAAGTGATGGAATAAAGTAATTCTTGTTTTGTGATTCAATTATTCTCTGCTCAACAAGAATCTCCAGTGATTTTTTCATTGTCGCAAACGAAACCCCATAAAGCCTTTGCAATTCCTTGCATGATGGCAGCCGGGTGCTTCCTGAATATCGTCCTGTAACAATATCTTTATACAATTTTTCAGTCACATATTGCCAGGCACTGCTGCCTTTCTGTTTGCTTAAAGATTGAGGTCCACGAAATACTGTTTTTTCTTCATCTGTTTTCTTTAATGGTTTGTTACTATAAAAGCTGCGATTTCCCTGAGAATCTGAAACAATTTCTCCTGTTTCTTCCAGATATTTCAGTGCTTTCCACATGGTTACAAACGATACACCCGAAGTTTTTGCCAGCGATCTGATTGACGGCAAAAGAGAAACATTGCTTTGTTTAATCAGATCAAGGTACTCACAGGCACGTTTTATTCCTGGTTTCTGTTTTTCCATAACTCATCAACCCCCCTTCATTTCACCTGTCAATTTTGTTTTTACAGGTCAATGATTCAGGCATTTTTCATCTTTCAATCATCCATTTTCAGAAAATGTACACATACTTCGTACTTCGCAAATTTTGCTTCAAAACATGACAATATCAAAAAATCAAACGTGAACATTCCTGAAATATGACCGTTTTGTTGTTAATGATATAAAACTATATCATTTTATGAAATTGTGTTAATAATTTTAAGTTTTTTGGAAATAATTAATGTTTATATTTTGTATCTAGTTGAATATCAAAGAATTTAATTGATTTCTTTATTTTTTATTTATTAAGCTGTGAACGGAGTATCTTAAAATGAGTATTGATGGTTATTTATTAGGATACGATATCGGTAGTTCATCAGTAAAAGCTGCTGTGATTGAGATCTCTACAGGACAAGTTGTTGCATCTGCTACATCACCCGACAGTTTTGAGCTGGAGATTCTGTCACCTGAACCCGGATTTGCTGAACAACACCCCCAGACATGGTGGGCACATGTACAGGATGCAACCAGTCAGCTTAAATCCTGCGGGAAAATAAGTTTTGATGATATCAGGGCTGTTGGTATCTCTTATCAGATGCATGGGCTCGTTATGGTAGACAAGAAACTTGAGCCGCTGGCACCTTCAATTATCTGGTGCGACAGCAGAGCTGTTGAAATCGGCCAAAGAGCACTAATGGAGCTTGGTGAACAAAAGTGCATGAATCATCTGCTTAATTCCCCAGGAAATTTCACAGCTTCCAAATTGAAATGGGTTGCTGATAACCAGAAAAACATCTTTGATAATATCCACTGTTTCATGCTGCCTGGTGATTACATCGCCCTCAAACTGACCGGATCAGCATCAACAACAGCTTCTGGTCTTTCAGAAGGTATTCTTTGGGATTTTCTGGAAAACAAACGTGCAGATTTTCTTCTTGAACATTATGGAATCGCTCCAGCTCTCATTCCTCAAATTGTTCCCACTTTTGGTATTCAGGGAACAATCAGCAAAGAAGCATCATCTGTTCTGGGTCTTCCTGAAGGGATTCCGGTGTCATACAGGGCAGGAGATCAGCCAAACAATGCATTGTCGTTGAATGTATTGCAGCCTGGAGAGATTGCAGCAACCGCCGGAACATCGGGAGTTGTGTACGGTGTTACCGACAAGGCATCTTATGATAATGAGGGTCGTGTAAACACATTTCTTCACGTTAATAACAGAAGCGATTCCCCAAGACTGGGCATTTTGTTATGTGTTAATGGAACCGGAATACTTAACCGGTGGTTTAAAACTCTTTTGGGGAGCTGGAGCAGCGATCCGATTTCTTATGCACAGATGGATCAGGAAGCAGAAACTGCACCACCATGCAGCAACAGGTTGCGTATTCTGCCCTTTGGGAATGGAGCAGAGCGGACTCTGGGCAATCTTGCCATAAATGCATCAATACACAACATTGATCTTACACGTCATACCCGTGCTCATCTGCTTCGGGCTGCCCAGGAAGGGATTGTTTTTGCCATGATGAACGGAATCGATATAATGCGTTCCATGGGAGTCAAAAACAGTGTAATACGTGCAGGAGATGCCAATATGTTTAAAAGCAGACTGTTTACGCAGGTCTTTGCTACTGTCGCAGGTAATGCTGTGGAACTGTACAATACCGATGGAGCTCAGGGAGCTGCCCGCGGTGCCGGTATCGGAGCCGGTATTTATAAAAATGCCAGTGAAGCATTTTCTGATCTCAGGGTTATCAGGCAAATTGAACCGGATAGAGAAACTGGTTCTCAATATATAGATGCATATAATGAATGGCTGGAAATATGTAATTCAAGAATAAAACAGGAAAAGGAAAACCTTTTATCACAAAACAAGGATGAGATGTGTACAGTTTCCTGATTGTTGATTTAATTATCCTTTCAGAAAGATACTTTTTAGATTAATTTATATTAACACAGATAAGGAGTGCAGTTTAAAATGTCACAACAAAAATCACTTCACAGCATATGCAAATGGACTTTTCATGCTGGAAAAGGCGGTTTCACCCCTAATGATATGCGCAAACAGTGGGACAGCGAAAATCTGGATACAGTTAAAATCGTTCAGATTATCAAGGATAAAATTGCTCCACGTCTTCCTGACAATATTGAACTGGGGTATGAAGTTCATTACGATACAGAAATCAACGAAGCCAATGCACAGGCATGTGCTGATGCACTCATTGATGCAAATATGACATTGGCCATGATCACCCCCGGTGCACATTCTCATTTCGCTTATGGCGGGATAGCATCACCAGACAAAAATGAACTGGCTGCTGCACGTGAACTCGGACTCAAAACTGTAGATCTTGCTTATGGTATGCTGAAAAAAGCCTGGCATAAAGAAGCTGTACCTACATTTGTCCTGTGGAACGGTTCATACGGATACGATATTGCATCAATCGGTGTACAGAAAATGTATCAGAACATGAAAGAGAGCGTTGCACAACTTTGTAAATATGAAGAGGAAAAGGGCGGCGAACTGTTCATGGCAATTGAGCCTAAACCCAATGAAGGACATCCTGCCATGATGCTGCCTACTGTTGCAAGTGCTCTTGTTTTCTGGCACAAACTCGAAGAAGAGTTTGGTATTTCAAGAAACAAAAAAGGAATAAACAAAGAATTCGGCCATACAGAGATGATCGGTCTTGATCTTATTTACGATACTATTGAAGAGATCGATAACAATGCACTGGTTCATATGCATGTTAACAGCCAGGGTTTAAATGATGGTATAATACTTGGCGGTCCGGGCAAATATGATATTGACCATGGAGTTCGTATCAACGGTATAAATATCGCGATTGCAGGTTTGATGCGTCGTGCGGGCGGATATAGCCGCTGGAAAGGCCACGACATGCAGCCACGAGCTTACGATAATGAAGAGCAGAGCATTGATCGCGTAATCAGAAGCATACTTTCCTGGGAAGCATGTGATTATGCTGCACAGAATCTTGATGAATCATCACTTCTGAAGTACCTTGAGAACCGCGAAACTGCACGCGCCGAAGACATAATGCGTGGTGCATTGGTTGATGCGCAGAAGTATTTTGACAAAATTTACAAGTAAGTAAATTTCAACAGCCGTTTAAAATATTAAACGGCTGCTTTCAACCCAGGTCCTGATCAGGAGGAAAACAAATGAATCGTATTTTTAAATTAACCACTTAATAATCCTGATTATCTCTTCGATTCTGTTTTTACATTGAACAAAGAATTATAAAAGCACAGAAATTATATTGAATTCAGGATTTTGAAAAGGTATATCTGCAAATAAGTCAGTATGCTAAAATCATACATTGCAGCTAAAAAGTTAATTATAAGCCTGACAATTTTGTCATTTTTAAATGCAAGAATTACCTGAATTAAATTTACACGGGGAGGCGAGACAATGCGGAAAACAGAATCAAGGAAAACTCTTTCTCTGACTTTACTGTTCCTTTTGGCTGTTTCATCATTCGGCGAAAATGGTTATGATCTATGGCTGCGTTATGTCTCTGTTGAAACATCACACTTATCTCAATACCAGAGTGCTGCAACAGAAATAGTTTTTGAAGGTACATCCGAAACCATGGAAGCTGCTAAAAATGAGCTTCTTGCAGGGCTTGAAGGTCTTTTGGGGCAAGCTGTTCCAGACCAGTCTGCAGTTACCTCGAATGGAGCAATTGTTGCAGGAACACCCGAAAATTCACCAATAATTAATGGATTGCAACTGGACCTTGATGCCGATCCGGAAAGCTACAAAATTGTTTCAACAACATACAGCGGTAACTCCATTATTGCAATCGCTTCTTCGGGAGAGACCGGCGTTTTATATGGTACGTTTCATCTTTTACGGCTTATTCAAACCGGTGAATCGATTTCGGGTCTTAATATCAATGAAAAACCTAAAATCAAAAGACGGCTTCTGAATCACTGGGATAATGAAGATCGTTCTGTTGAACGCGGTTATGCCGGGAAATCTCTCTGGAAATGGAGTGAATTGCCAGGCAAGATAGACGATCGCTATAAAGACTATGCGCGCACATGCGCATCTATAGGTATCAATGGAACAGTTCTCAACAATGTTAATTGCAATATCGGCAACAACAAAAACATGCTTACAACCAGCTATCTTCAAAAAGTCAAGGCGCTTGCGGATGTGTTTCGACCCTATGGAGTAAAGGTTTATCTATCTGCTCTTTTCAGTGCACCACAGGTACTGGGTGGACTGGGAACAGCAGACCCAACCAACTCTTCTGTTCAACAGTGGTGGAAAAACAAATGTGATGAAATTTACCAACTTATTCCCGATTTTGGCGGGTTTCTGGTTAAAGCCAATTCTGAAGGACAACCAGGACCAAAAACTTATGGAAAAACTCATGCTCAGGGCGCCAACTGCCTGGCTGATGCAATTGCTCCTCATGGCGGTGTTGTTATATGGCGCGCGTTTGTATACGATAACGAGGTTGATGCAGACCGCATGAAACGTGCTTATAAAGAGTTTAAAGCGCTTGATGGAGATTTCAGTTCGAATGTAATAATACAGGCAAAAAACGGCCCGTTTGATTTTCAGCCCCGCGAACCGGTTCATCCCCTGTTTAACGGACTTGATCATACCTACGTTGGCGCTGAACTTCAGATTACCAAGGAATATCTCGGACAAAGTATTCATCTTGTCTATCTGGCACCAATGTGGAAAGAGATTCTCGATTTTGATACTTACAGAGATGGAGAAGGTTCGACAGTTGCGAAGTATCTTGAATCTGATACATTATCCATGATTGCAGGCGTTGCAAATACCGGATCAGATATGAACTGGTGCGGCCTTCATTTCAATCAGGCAAACTGGTACGCTTTCGGAAGACTGGCATGGGATTATACACTTTCGTCAAATAAAATAGCTGATGAATGGACAAAAATGACATGGGGATGGACTACAACAATTGTATCTACCATCAAAAAAATGCTCGCGGGTTCACATGAAGCGTGTGTGAATTATACCGGTGCATTGGGATTGGGTGGGATCTTCGCTTATAATCACCACTACGGACCTGACCCAGGTTTTAATGGCGATCCAAGCCATCCCGACTGGAACTCTGTTTACTGGCATAAAGCCGACAACCAGGGTCTTGGTTATGACCGTACAACCAGCGGCAGTAATTTTGTGAGCCAGTATTTTTCGCCAAACAAGGAGATGTATAACAATATTGAAACCTGCCCGATTGAATATCTCTGCTGGTTTCATCATGTGCCATGGAATTATGAACTTGAAACCGGCAAAATTTTCTGGGATGAACTTTGTTACAGGTTTTATGATGGAGCTTATTACGTGAGTATAATGGATACAGTCCAATGGCCATCACTTCAGTCTAATATAGACGGACAACGGTACAGTGAGGTAAAGGCTAAACTTGACCAGCATTTAATTGACGCAAAGGAATGGCGTGATGTATGTATAAACTATTTCAAACAATTCAGCAATATGCCTGTTCCAGCATACGAACCACCAACTGCTGTAAGCTTTCGTCCTGTTAAAAAGTCAAAAAACCTTAATCCGATTAAGGTTTTCAATCTTCAGGGGAAATTGATATCTGTTATAACTCCCAAAAAAGATATGCACCTTGCAGGCCACAAGAAAATGATTTCCAGCAGATTGAATCAGGGGATTTATATAATAAGGCAAAAAGGTATGAAACCAATGAAAATTGTAACAGGTATCGGCTACTGATTTAAAGGTAATTTAAATTTAGATACGGCTCACAAATGTGAGCCGTTTTTTAAGATTATTCATAGATGTACTGCTGGTTCTGTAGGGAAAACAATCGCCTAATCCGGCAACAAAATAGTAAAAATACAGAAATTGCATTGACTATTGTTCCAGCGTTTATACGTTTCCGCATTAGTTATTTAAATTTGATATATTTATATATCAAATTACCTTAAACGAATGAATCATTATTCGTTGTATAAAAGAACTGATTTTCTTATCTTAGATTAAAGATAATACAAGATTTATATTGTTTATGAATTTTTCTGACCTTTTATAATAATAGGTATTATATTAAAAGGGGTTGCAATATCTAAGTTTACTTTATCGTTTAATTTAGAAATTATGAACAAACAATTTTTTAACAAATCAGGAGGAGATATGCACTCTAGAATATTGATGTTAGCTACTTTGATAACAAGTATAGCTTTCTCAGATATCTGGGCTCTTGCCGGAACAAATGGAACACCGCTCGGTGGAATTGGTAGCGGTTATGTCAAATATAATGCTAAAACAGGAGATATTGCTGCCAGTGACAGAATGCCGCCAGCTGCTGGTAGTATGGCATACGAATTTTCCTCAAAGAAATCAAGTTCAAGTGGTTTTCATTTCTTTGCTGGTGGAGAATCTGTACAAAAAGCAAAAACTGATAATGAGGATGCAAAATGCCCTCTTTACAGAGCTGATTTCGGAAAAACAAACAATGTTCAATTCTCACTTAATGCATTTGGTCCTGTCGTTCCAGGTGCTGGTGATTTAAATATTAAACTGGCAACATCGCCTGCCGCACTCTTTGAAATAACAGCAAAAAACACAGGAAGTTCAGCAATTGATGTTGCTGTTGCGTTAGAATTTTTAAACAGATCATCACAGAGATCAGGCCTCCTTGGGGGTAAGGATGAAGCTGAAATTGATGCTGAGTCATCAAACAGAGGGATGTTCTTCCCTACAGCTGAATTCAAGGACTTGTCAAACGACAACTCCGCAATAAATACCGGTAATACATATATGCTTGCTGAATGCAGTAAAGATGGTGCTGAATTCAGCACAGGTAAACTTGGCAACTTTTTGACAACTGGATCCCTTTCGGGTGGCGATGGTAACAGCGTTGCTGCTAAATGTAATATTGGTGCTGGAGAAACTGTTACTTTTAAATTCGTTCTTGCATGGTGGCGAACTTTTGTTTCATCCAAAGCCCGATATGTTTCAGGACATAATGATGAAGATAACTTTTTTTACCATAATTTTTACCAGAATTCAAAAGAAGCTGCTGTTTTTTGTATGGAGCATTTTGATTATGTAAGAAATGGCATAGTTTCTATGGTAGATCGTGTTATGAAATCCAGTTTCCCGGAATGGTATAAAGACCGTCTTCTCAATAATACTTATCCTTTGATTCATAATTCTTTATGGACAAAAGACGGACGTGCTGCTTACTGGGAAGGTAAATATGGTATTCTTGGCACAATTGACCAGGGACAACATGCTGCAATATGGTATGTGCATAACTGGCCCAAAAATCAGTGGGCTGAGCTTGCATACTGGTTAAGGGATGCACGCCAGGAACCTGAATATTTAGGTCAGATTCACCATGATTTTAATATATCTCCCAACGAGGGTTTCACTCCACCCGAAAGTAGATTTATGACACCATGGGATCACTGGGACAGATTAGATTATTGGTTTCAGCCTACTGAAACAAAAGAATGGTCAGATCTTAACAGTATGGCTATTTTCAAGGCTTATGAATTGATGATGGTAACAGGCGATCGTGATTCTCTGGATAAATATTTCGATTATGTAAAAACAACAGCAGGACGTCTGTTTCAGATGGCTCAAAATTCGAATTCCAGTATTCCGCTTCATAGTAGATCTACTTATGATAGTAAAGGTGAAATAACACCACAGTATGCTTGCGGTGTAGCAGTAGCAGCCTATAAAGCAATGATAGAAATGGCTAAATTTCTTGGTGATACAGAAACTGAACAAAAATATCAGGGTATTTATGACAATGCAAGAGAAGAATATAAAGTGAAGATATTTGATAGTCAGTATGGAGCTTTAACTACTAATGGATGGGCTGAAGGTCATGTAGGCGGATACTCATGGGCAAACTATTTTTGCTTCCCGCCTATTCAGGATCAGGATTTTATTGAAGCCGGATGTACAAGGGCATACAATATCTATTCATCTCATACCGATCTTAAAGAGAAAGTCGGTGGTTGGCATTATTATACCTACGACCATCTCGGTGGTGCACTAACTGCAATTGGTGAACCTGATAAAGCCTGGCAGATTCATAAATGGGACCATGAACTCTATTATATAAATCTTCCAGCTCTTGTTTTCTGGCAGGAACTTTTCAGCAACTCTGCTGGTCCGTCAAATTATGCCAGTTACATGACAGGGCCAAATATATGGAGATCATACTTCCAGTTTATGGGATATCTTTTAGACAAAGCAAACGACCGTCTGTGGATTCGTCCAAATATCCCATCTGAAATGGAAAATAAAATTAAAGATGCCGCTCTTCCTAATCCTTACGGATGGGGTACTCTTAATTATGACGAATCTGATAACCTTGGACACGAAAAACAAACTCAGGAAATTTTTATAACATATGATAATCCGACCTCAGTTAAAGAAATTGTTCTTAAAAACAACACAGGCAGTAATACTCCTTTTGTCATTTTAACCAGCACTACACATGGTGGACGAATTGAAGGTTTATCGATAGAAGCTGAAGACTGGGGAATTGAACAGAATATCCGCGTTACGCTATCCGACCCTGTTACGATTGATAACAAGGGACTTAGAATTCGTGTCTATTCTGAAGAAGTCGGAACTGTTACTGGTCTTAAACGTACAACAAAATCTGCCCTGAGAATCGTTTCTTCATCGCTTTCAGCCGGAAAACCTATTATCTGTTCAATCGATGAACCAGGTAATATTACTGTAGAATTATTGTCACTAAATGGTAAAAAAATTGGTACACTTGTTAACCGTAATGTGGCAACTGCAGGAAGGCATACATTTTTCTGGAACGGGAAAACTTCCGAAGGAAAATCTGTTGGATCAATCGCTGGCATTCTACGTCTCTCCTCTTCAGGGGGAAATGTTGTTTCCAGACTTGTTTTTAATATGGCAAAGTAGAACTAATACTAATTGTTTGAAATTTAAAAATCCAAAAGGAGATTGTTAAAAAATGAAAAAATATTTCTTTTTATGTCTTATTTTGATATTTGGAATTAGCTCATATAGCCGGTTATATGCAGAAGATGAATATTCAAATGATAATATGTCGAAAATAAAATTTACCGGTAGTGGATACATGATGTTTGGACAGGTTGTTTCAGGGCATACGCATTCAAATCAATCTGAATGTTTTGTAGAAAACCACTGGCAAAACTCTTATGCTGGGAGAGTTAATTTTTTATCTGAACCTACCGAATGGTTTAAAACAAAAATCAGTCTTGAAATTGCCAGCACCTGGCCTCTTGTCCGTGAAGGTTCAATAATGAAGGAAATCTATAAAAGTCAATTTTCAGCCAATCTGCCACAGGCTGTAGGAATTCTTGATTTTGATTTTAATTTTATGTCATTTATGTTCGAAATGGGTATGATGGAGTACGCTTTTAACAAGGAAGTAAAAAACCTTGGTAATTATCTTTATAGAAGTCAGGCTTACCCGCTCTTTTTAACAACGAATCTGGATTATATCTATTCTAATCTTTTGGGCATTCGACCTGAATTCGGATTTTTGGACAATAGTCTCAAAGTTAGTGCCATGCTAAATTTTAACACTCTTAAGCCACCTTTTTTTGACATTAATCTGGGATTCTTTTTCTCTTATATCACTCCCAAAAAATTCTTCGATGTCGGACTTGGGATGTGTTTGGATCGTTTTATAGCTATGGATCCAGAAAAAACAGATGCAGATAATTTACCGGATATAATTACTGATTCATCATTAACTTTTCGTTCTACCAAATTTGATGCTCGCTTTACTTTTGATCCAAAAGTATTTTTTTCAAACAATTCTATTTTCGGACCTAATGATTTGAAATTTTATGCCGAAACAGCAATTCTAGGAATTAAAGATCCGGATTATTATCCTAAAGATCCGGGTGGTTATCCGTTAGCAACAGATACTCTGTTTCCGAGACCTTCACTCTGGCACAGAATACCAATTATGATTGGAGTTAATATACCTACATTCAAAGCTCTTGATTATTTTACTGTTGAATTTGAATACTTGAAATATCCGTATGCATTTAACTGGTGGGGGCCGAATAGCGGAAATCCTACTCCACAAATTATTGATGTCCAGAATAGTAAAAGATGGATAAAAAACTATAAGGATAGAGACAATATTAAATGGACTGTTTATATTAAAAAATCTATAAGCAATCTTGATATTATAGCTTTATTTGGCAATGACCACATAACCTACCCAACATTCAATGCAGAGTCTCATACTAACACTGAACAATCTTTAAGGACTAACTGGGACGGCCACTGGTATCTTAAACTCCAGTACAATCTTTAAATATCAAAATATTTTTATATATTATTATTTAGAAACGGAATACCATATTCCGTTTCTTTTTTTTTCAATTCTTATGTTTTCTAATCCAAACCTGCTTCATTATCCTCATCGAACAAACTTATTCAGCTTAAATAATTCTGATATAATTTTATATCACTTTATTAAATTTTATAAATAATTTAAACTTTTCGAAATAAATTTATTGTTTATATTTGTATATAGTAAAAATTTGTAGTACAAGATTTTATTATTCCATGTTTAAATATTTAACTTCTACTTACTGAAAAACAAGTTAGTATTTTATTCTTTCAGTTTGTTCATGGTAATCTTAACTACACATTACTTATTTTTGTTTTACTATGTTAGTCTTTATTTAATCGGATAATTTAAATCAGATCTGATGAATCTCTACTATATAGGAGGAATGATGAAACGTTTACTAACTCTGGCTCTCTGTGGAATTGTTTTTTTTGGTGGTTGTGGCAGGAAAAAAGATTCTGGAAAACTGCTGATAGGTTTTTCTATTGCAGACCTTAAGGAAGAACGCTGGCAGCGTGACCGTGAAATGTTTGAAGAAGAAGCTAATAAACTGGGTGCCGAAGTAATCGTTCAGGATGCATCAGGCGATCCTAATACCCAGATTCAGCAGTGTGAAAACATGCTTGTGCGCGGAGCAAAAGTCCTGGTTGTAGTACCTAAAAATGCTGATGCTGCTGCTCCTATTGTTGAAAAAGCACACAGAAAAGGATGCAAAGTTCTTTGCTACGACCGCGTAATATCAAATGCAGAACCGGATCTTTATGTTTCTTTTGACAATGTCAGAGTCGGTGAGATTCAGGCTCAGGAAATCCTCAAACTCGTACCGGAAGGTAAATATCTTCAGCTCAAGGGCGACCCTGGAGATAAAAATGCACTGATGGTTGCAGAAGGACACAGCAACGTTTTACAACCAGCTATTGATGAAGGAAAAATCGAAATTGTTCTCAGTCAGTTCTGTGATAAATGGCTTGGCAGTGAAGCAAAAAGGATAACTGAAGACGCTCTTACAAAGTATAAAATTGACGCAATCGTGGCATCAAATGATGGTACCGCTGCCGGAGCTATCGCTGCACTTGAAGCCAAGGGGCTTGCTGGTAAAATTCCTATTTCAGGTCAGGATGCAGATCTTTTGAATTGCCAATACATTGTTCAGGGAAAACAGGCCGTTTCTGTTTATAAACCAATCAAAGAACTCGCTATATTCTGTGCCAAAGCTGCGGTAGCACTCGCAAAAGGTGAGGAAATAGAGGGCGTCAATTCAAAAGTAAATAACGGTTTAATCGAAGTACCTACTGTTTTTCTTGATCCCGTTCCTGTAACAAAAGACAATATTGATCAGACGGTTATAGCTGATGGATTTCATTCCAGAGATAAACTCTACAGTGATAAATAAGCCGGTTTGCTCTCTGCTGTCTCAAATAGCAATTTATTTTCGGAGGCAGCAGATATTTACTGATCTATTCTTTTACTTTCATGCCATGCAATATAGATCGGCTCTTATAAAAAAGGAACAATGACATTATGGCTTTACTTTCTATTAAAAATCTAACCATTGAATTCCCGGGTGTACGAGCACTTGATAATGTATCGGTAGATTTTCACAAAGGAGAAATACACGCTCTTTTAGGTGAGAATGGTGCCGGGAAATCTACCCTCATTAAAGTTATTGCCGGTGTTTGGCCTTGCAGTCTTTATAGCGGCAAAATGCTGATGGACGATATGGAGGTAAAGTTCCATTGCGTTAAAGACAGTTCTGATTCTTCCATTCAGGTTATATATCAGGAAATGTCCCTGGCAAATAATCTTACAGTTGCACAAAATATCTTTCTCGGCCATGAAACACGTTCCCATGGAATGCTTGATACAGTAACCATGTATAAAAAATCTCAGGAAGTACTGAAAATGCTGGGTTCTTCGATTCGCCCGGACACAGTAGTTTCTGATCTAACGATTGGCGAACAACAAATGGTCGAAATCGCCAAAGCACTCTCAAGAAAAGCCAGATTGCTTATTTTTGACGAACCAACTGCAGCATTACCTGAAGATGATGTTGAAAGGCTTTTCACTCTTATTCGATCGCTGAAAGAAAAAGGTATCGGTATTATCTATATCTCACACAAACTCAACGAAATTAGAGAACTTGCCGATAAAGTTACTGTTCTGAGAAACGGATGCTATATCAGCCAATATACACGCGACAATTTTGACATGAATGTCATTGTACGGGATATGATAGGAAGAAATCTCGACAAAGTATTTCCGGAACAAAAACCTTTTTCAGATCGCGTGCTGTTAAAAATTGACAACATTTCTCTTGTAAGCAATCACAAGAAAATTATCAACAGTCTGTCACTGGAATGCAGAAAGGGTGAAGTTCTTGGTATTGCCGGCCTTCTGGGATCCGGTAGAACTGCTCTTTTCAGTCTCATTTACGGTGTTTTCAGAGGCGAATTCAACGGTAAAATCTCTTTCGATGATAAAGAATACATTCCGGAAAACCCGGCAAAAGCAATAGAAAAGGGTATTGTTCTTGTAACAGAAGACCGGAAAAAATACGGTCTCGTTACAACTGGTAATGTTAAAGAAAACATGATTATTTCCTCTTTGGAACAATTTACTCATAACGGAGTAATCAACGAACCACAGTCTCTCAGAGAGTGCAGACGGTATGTCGATAGATTAAGAATTAAAACCCCTTCACTCTCTTTTCCGGTAAATAATTTATCCGGTGGAAACCAGCAGAAAGTAATTCTCTCCCGTTTCCTCATGGTTAAACCAAAACTTATTCTACTCGATGATCCTACCAGAGGTGTTGATGTAGGAGCCAAACAGGAAATATATGCCCTCATTCATCAATTAGCATCCGAAGGTATAGGTATTATCTTTGTTTCATCAGAATTACCGGAAGTAATCGGCGTTTCTCACCGCATATTGGTGATTCAGGACGGCAAAATAAAAGGTGAATTCAATCATGGTACTACTTCAGAAGAAGAAGTACTCGGTATTGCAGCAGGAGTCAATGCGTAACTTTAAATCTGATAAAAATAATCAGTATCATCTATAAAAGGATTTTGGAATAATGAAAACATATTTAAGTGAACTATGGGAGGCCACCAACAAAAGGGTATTATTCATGATTTTTCTTCTGGTTTTAATACTGGGAGTATTTGATATCCTTTCGGGCGGATATGTGCTTCGTGCAGAAAATCTGGCTAATCTTTTTCGTCAGGTTACAGTTGTTGCAATGTTAGCCGTTGGTATGACTCTGATAATTGTTTTAGGACATATCGACCTTTCTGTAGGATCTGCTCTGGGAATGTTTGGTGCCCTTACTGCTTCTCTTATCGCACATATGGATGTAAATCCCATACTTGCAGTGATAATCATACTGGCACTTGGTTTTGCGGTAGGGTGTCTTCATGGTGCACTTGTACATTATTTGAATATTCCTGCTTTTGTTGTTACTCTGGGCGGACTTATTGCATACCGTGGAGTTACACAGTACGTTGCCCGCCAATCGATTCCGCTACGTATCGACTGGATCAAATCCATAGCGCAGGATTTTACACCGGATTACTTTAGCTTTTCCTTGCTCGCGCTTGTCATAGCAGCTCCGGTAGCTTTTACCTCAATAAGCCGTATTCGCCTTAAAAAGGCAAATTTACCTTTTGAAAAGCCACTATGGATCGACACCCTTAATCTGATAGTTTTTGCTCTGGCATCAATTATCATTGTCTTGACACTTACAAGTGGAGACGGCATTCCGATTCAGGCTTTAATTCTTCTTTTTATAGCTGTTATTGTTGGAGCTATTGCAAAACACACTCCTTTTGGCCAGTATGTATATGCAATCGGAGGTAATAAACAGGCAGCTCACTACAGTGGAATTTCAATTGCACGCAACACAATTCTTGTTTTCGGGCTAATGACAATGCTTTCCGCTGCATGTGGAATAATCACTATTTCCGAACTTAGTTCTGCAGCCCCGGATATCGGAGATCTCAAGGAACTGGATGCAATAGCATCATGTGTTATAGGAGGTGCAAGCCTTGCTGGTGGAAGCGGCGCTGTAGGAATGTCTGTTTTAGGAGCATTTATTATAACTACAATAAGAAATGGCATGTCCATGATCGGAATTGTAGCACAAACACAAAAAATCATTCTTGGTACAGTTCTGGTTCTTGCAGTTGCACTGGATCAGTGGTCACGTAGGAAAAAAAGCTGATAACTATTTCACTTATATCCAAAATTACACCAGTACTTTTGTACTTAAGCCTCAAATTACCCCTGTTTGAGGCTTTTTTATTTGATTTTCCTTTCATTATCATACACGAAACCGGGTAAAACAGATAACATGAAAGTTTGTGGGTAGCTGCACAGGATTAATCTCCAAACAGGACAGAAAAGATCCATACACTTTTTTTTATTGAAGTTCCCAACGCAAAAATGTGTTTCCTTTCCGGTCGGATTCAAGGTCCCGCTCCAGAATTTCCCGCTTCTCTGATATAATAATCAAATCCTTTCGTTTTTCATAATGCTGCCGGTTAAAAATAAAGCGGTTTTGATATTTTCCCTTTTTGTTAAAAACTATTATTTCGGCCCATTTATCCAGATCGACCCGTACAAACACCTCAAAATCATTTGTAACCTCAACAACCCTGGCACACATGATTACATCACCAAAACTATAATACAGTGATGCGATCTCACCAGTTCCATCAAGGTTCAAACTTATGCTGTAAGGACACCATGAAGTATTCTGGTTTGCTATGGAATCCTGTAATTTCTGGATCTCCGGGGGAAGAATGTTTAGAGTACGCTTTAGTCTGGTATGAAGCTTTTTATCAGTATACCGATTGACTCTTACATAGTAGCCTTTTTTGGTGACCTGCGAACTGTCCAGAAGTTTTACATCCTTGCCATTTAAAAGAATCACTTCCGGAAAAACGCCTCTTTCTGCCAGAGGACTGCATTCAAGCTTGATGGGAGAAAATGCAATATTGCCTTCGTCAATAAATTTATCATGATAACTTTCTTCAGTCTTTACCGGTACATAATGTTTATGATGTCGTTTGAAAACGTTGATTCTTTTTCTTTCATAATCAATTATACCGTAATAAATGAAACCATTCCTGTCTACTGCAGGCACAAATGCATTTTTCCCTGCACTCCGGACAGTGTAGTTGGTATTCTGCTCTTCATTGTAGTCAAGAATTGCATCAATTGTTTCCTGCTTTAACAACCGATCTGAAGAAAGAATATTCCCAGCCTGATCACAAAGAATAATCCACTGAAAGTATTCATCCTTGTCATTACCCTTTACTGAATACAAACCGTAATAAAACCACCGTCCATCAGTTTGAAAAACACCAAGGGGTTCAATCATGTGTGTCTCCACCGGACAGGCCTGGCCTGCTTTTAATCCCGGAAAAAATGACTTGTATTCACCATTTTTCTCAACAATAATCGGAGAAGTAAATGAATAAAGTCTATCAACAGACCACCAGTTCGTTCCGCCTTTCAATGCAGTAAATCCCAGTAGATTAGGTTTCAGAAACGACTTCGCCATCATTTCATCTGTTGCACCATTGCTGGCTATATTAAAAAGAAACTTTCTATCAATTTCTGAATAGATTGAGTATTCATCTCCGGATACTTTTTTGAAACCTTTTTTGAACAATTCTTTCTGATAAATCTCAATCGCCCCATCAGCATTATTTCGATAATATAGAATAGTAATACTGTCCAAGGGATATGCCAGATACATGGGCTTTTTATTTTCTTTGTTCATCTTATAAAGAGAATGCGAATCACGAAGCTTTCCATTCTTGTTGTAGAGAACATACCCTTTCTGGGAATAGAATAGAAGATTCCCATTTTTCATCAGAACCGGACCGCTTAAATTTTTCCTGATACCATCATCCCACTTACAACCGAATACACTTGTAGAATCGTCATTCAATACAATAGCAAACAGTAGTGAATCATTTTCTGCCCTTATGTTTATACCCAAAACTATCAAAAACAGAGCTATTGTGATTTTTAATCTATTAAGATAATTATTCATGTCATCTCACTTTTTTGTTAATTTCCGGTTCTATAAAGTTAAAAATTACCCACAAACGCTCGATACAAACTGTATCGAGCTATAATTTTATAATCATCTCAGACTTACACTGAAGTTTTTAATTTGTAGAATTTGTGGTGATTTGAGGGTTTTAATATTTAGTAACAAAAACTAACTATAAAGATCATATCAGAAGCGGGCTATGTCAAACATATAGCAAATAAACTGGCTTTTTCCTCATTTGTCCTGAGCTCTTCCGTTCCAGTATAATTCATCTATTCGTATCTTAACGCATCAATAGGATTCATTTTTGCGGCTTTAACAGCAGGATACAAACCAAAAACAACTCCCACTGTAACTACTATGGCAAAAACATAAATTATATGTACAGGCAGAATTGTCGGGATAATGGCTCCGTCGGTAGATTTCTGTATTGCATCAGCAAAAAGAAGCGGTGTCATTCCCATTATTACACCAAAGATTCCTCCCGTCAGCGATAACGTTATCGATTCACCAATAAATTGAATAAATATTGCAAGATTGTTGGCTCCCAGCGCCTTTCTGACTCCAATTTCCTGAATACGCTCGGAAATACTTGAAAGCATTACATTCATTATACTAAGTCCACCTACCACAAGGGAAATAACAGAAATTACCCCCATAAGCAAACTTAAGTTATCAAACATTTCTGTCAATTCATCCAGCCATTCGGCTGTACGATATTCAAAATCTTCAACTCCCCTGTGAAGAGCTTTCAGATATTCACCAATAATTTCTGCCTGCTGTTTGACTTTTTTTGCATCACTTACCTGTATTTGCATGGATCCGGGATCGGGATTATAACCGGTAATATATTTTTTCATCGTGTTAACAGGGATTATAATTGCTCTGCGCAAGTTCCATGGCTGAAAGTTTTCATCTTTCGGATAGAATATACCTTTAATTATGAATCTGACCCCGTTATGAACACACTCCTTCCCAACAAGTGAATCCATATTGTTATCATTTCCAGAATTAAACCTTTTAAGAATACGTTCCTCCAGTTGCCACGACAAGAGGCAGACTCTGTTACCCCTTTCGTAATCATCATCGCTTAAGTCATTTCCCTTGTTGACAGTTACATGTTCCAGTTCATCCTCTTCCACATCAGCAGCAATTCCCCTGAGATTGGCTCTGTTTCTTTGCCCTGCTATATAGATTGTACCATACCTCTCAATGATACGGTAAAACTGTTCCACTTCATCAACATTCTGTTCAAGATAAACACCATCACTGAAACGCATACCAGGTGAACGACTTCTGACTACCTTGTCCTCTTCGGGAATATCACTACTTGTCCAGTACCAGATAAGTCCGGCCCACTTTCCCATCTGTTCGTTCAGGAACTTGTCAATCCCTCCCATAAGCGACAGAATTGCGACCAGTGAAGCGACTCCCAGCATAACGCCCAAAACAGACAACAAGGAACGCAGCTTATGTGCACGCATTTCTACTGCAGCCATGACTATTCCCACCAGAACAGATCTGATAATGCTTATTACAACCATAATTGCTATTAATACCTCAGGGCCTCAATTGGCTGCATCTGTGCAGCTTTTAATGCAGGAACAAATCCACTGATAAAACCAGACAAAACAGTAAAGCCAAAAGCAAGTGAATAATCTGAAATTGTCAATTGAGGATTGAAAGGAAATGTACCTGGCGGGACAAGTGTTATTAGTGTACCAGTTATGATACCAGGCGACCCTCCAACAGAACAAACCAGTATCGCTTCAATAATGAACTGTATAAATATGTCCAGCTTTTTTGCACCCAATGCTTTTCGAATACCGATTTCCCTGATACGATCACCTATTGTAGCGAACATTATGTTCATGATACTTATACCGCCAACCAGAAGTGAAATTCCGGCAATAGCCCACAGAAGAATCTGAATACCTGCTGATGCACTTTTCATCTCCTTGATTTTATCGGCATTGGTCTCTGTTTCGACATCCTTTACACCACGATGAAGCGTCTGTATTCGATCTTCAATATATTCCTCAACCTGTGTTATATTATCAATTTTACTGAGAATCAGCGCAAGCTCGTCAACTTTACCTCCTTTACCGCCGATTTTTTTCTCATAAACAGAGTATGGGATCAGGCACTCCATATCACGACGACTTCTCATCCCTTCAGAATCAAGAATGCCAACAATCTCGAATGTAAGAGATTTTACTGTAAGATTTTTTCCGATCGGATCACCACTTTTTTCCCACAATCTTTCAACCAGGCGAGGCCCGATAATACAGACCGGTTTTCTACCCTCGAAATCAAATCGGGTAAAGGAACGTCCTTTTCCGATTCTGTAGTTATAGATATTAATATAATTGGTATCAACTGCTTTTAAATGTCCCCCACCATGATTACCTTCCAATGTGATATATTGCCACCTGAGATCTTTTTCCTTTATGATACCGGTAATATTCTCATTTTCACAAACAAGAACCTCTCCGTCCTTTATTGTTAAACCGGGTGAACGCTGAAAAAACACCTTTTCTTCAACTGTGACTGGTTCGACAGTTTTTAGAGTAAGCAGATTCAGCCCACCGATACGCTCCATGTTTTTACGAATGTTTTCATCCATTGCCCTGACAAAAGCCAGATTGACCAATAAGGAGGTCACACCCAGGAAAATACCCAGTGAGGTAATAAAAGTCCTTGCCTTATTAGTTAATATTTCCAGAAAACAAAGTTTGATATTAGTAAATAATACCGTTACGAGGCGCTTTGCATTCATGCTTCAATACTGCCGTCTTTAAGCCGCAACAACCTCTGAGCTCTTAATCCGACTTCCTGTTCATGAGTTATCACCAGTATCGTATTGCCATCACGGTGGAGTTCGTCGAAAACCTTCAGGATCTCTTCAGTTGTATTACTGTCCAGATTCCCCGTTGGTTCATCAGCAAGAATAATTGCAGGATTTTTTACAAGTGCACGTGCAATTGCAGCTCTCTGTTTCTGACCACCGGAAATCTCGTTTGGTCTGTGAGCACGTCTTTCCCATAACCCAAAGCGTTTAAGAACATTCTCAACTTTAAGTTTCCTTTCCCTTTTACCAACATTTCCATAAATAAGCGGGAGTTCAACATTCGCAAAGATAGTCAGTTTCGGAAGAAGGTTAAAATTCTGGAAAACAAATCCAATTTCCCGATTGCGGATATCTGCAAGCTGAGATGCCGAAAAAGTTGAAACAGATCTTCCGTTAAAAAGATATTCACCCTTCTGGGGAGTATCAAGACAACCAAGAATGTTAAGCAAAGTTGATTTACCAGATCCACTCTGGCCCATAATAGCACTGTATTCGCCTTCAGCTATCTTTATATTTACATTTTGTAAAACCGGAACACTTTCAGCCCCCAGTTTGTAACTTTTTACCAGATTTCTGGTTTCGATTACCGGTGTAGTGCTATCTGCCACGTCTTGAACCCTGCCTGTTGTTTTTACTGCGTTCATCACCATGCATTTTTACTAAGGTATCTCCGACAGCAACACCTTCGAGAATCTCATAGTAACGGTAATCGGTATCTCCAACTTTTATAACCTGCTTCCTTATACCTTCCGGGGTAACTTTATGAACCATATACCCTTTTGGTGTTTTCTCGACCAGATAATTAGGAACACCTGTAACATCTTTCTTTTCCAGAATGACAAAATCCACTTTGACATTAATTCCAGGAGCAATTCCCGGGATAATTGAATCAACAGAGATTCTGACTTCAAATGTTCCCAGTTCATTCGAAGCATCTTTTTTGGCACTTAATGCAATAAAATCTATTTTGCCAGACGTACTTGCATTTTCACGTGCTTCTGGCCGGATTACTACCTCCTGCCCCTTTTTGAGATTGACATAATCCACCTCCCCTATCTGTGATACCACTTCAAGTCGATTAATATCCACAATAGTAGCCAATGCAGTACCACTCTGCAACCCAGATGTAGCAGATACTGCAATCTCTCCCTGTTCCACCGGAAGAGATGTAATCACACCATCCATTGGAGACGTAACAACTGTGTTTCCGAGTTGATCAATAATATCCTTACGTTCAAGGACCTCCTGACGATATGATACTTCTGCAAGTTTATACTCATTTTCGAGATCTACAATCTGACGGGCCGATATGGTACCTGTTTTCAACAAAGCCTTTGCTTCCTCAAGATTGCGTTTGGCGATCTCTTTACGGATAGTGGCACGCTCAACTGCAAGATCCATACTCTCCTTGCGATAGTTCAGACGTGATGGATCTATCAGAAGAATGGTATCACCTTTCGTTACAGCCTGTCCTTCCTTGACATAAACAGTATCGATCCGTCCGCTTGCTTCAGACTTCAGCTCAACAGTTACAAGTGAGCGGACTTCACCGGTTTGTGATATTACATCACGAAGCCCGGTTTTGCCGACAACATGCTTCTGTAATTCCTGTTGTTTCTGTTCTTTATTACACGACATCAGAAATATTGTTATTACTGATAATAAAAGGCTCTTTTGTTTACTCATTTATGGCTACTCCAAATCTTTCCAGTACTGTACCGGTAACTTCTTCCACTACAATCAGGATCCTTTTCATGGTTAATTGACTTCGAAGCAGATCGATTGATGCGGAAAGGAAGGAGTTTTCGGCATCAACAAGAGACAAACGGTCGATTGTACCTAAATTATATCCAGCCTGTGCAGCTTCAAGCTGCTTGTCAGCAATTTCTTTTGTTTTTTGGAGTACATCAAGCATCGCAAGTTCTTTTTCCCATGCAGTCCTGAGTTCGTCAATTTTTATGCGAAGTTCGTTAACAAGCTGTTTTTTCTGGATCCGGTTTTCCTCAATCTCAAGTTCTTTTGATTTAACCTGATTTTTTTTATTCCGAATTGGCAGTGAATAGCCGGCTATAAGAGAAAAAACAAGATTCTGATTGTAATTTTGATTATCACCAAAAAACTTTGAGTTTATGCCATCATACCCATAACCAGCCTGAAAATCCAGTTCCGGAAGCAACTGGTTACGGGCTCTGCTTTGCTCGTGAAGCAGTTTATCATGCATTACTTGTAAAATATCAAGTTGCGGATCAAACTTCTTCGCCTGTTCTATAAGTTCTTCTGTTGGAAAAAGAGAATAAAATGAAATGGAGTCTGTTAAACTGAAAACAACATCAAGAGTATCCCTGCCCAGAACATTGGCAAACTCTTTATGCGCAACTACCATATCACCTTCCAGACGCATAATCTCTGTAGTGCTTTTCATGAATGAAAGAGCTGCATTAAGAGTATCCATTGGTGTTGCCAAACCAATTGCAAGCTTTTCACGATCCGCTTCCAGACGTTTTGCAGAGTATTCTCTCTGTTTTTCATACAACCTGATAAGTGCCTGGTTTTCAAAAAGATTCCAGTATTGCTTTCTGGTTTCTGAAATAATGCTTATTATTGTCCTTTTCTGTGATAGTGTCAATTGTTTTTGATCAAGAGTCTGTGTGTAAATTGAACTCTTTACAGGATCATTTCCCCATGCATTTTGCAAAAGAGGTTGTAAAAAATTAACAGACCCACCGCTGTTATATAAAACTGAATTAGTTCCTAATGCATCTGTTCTTTTTGTATGGAATTCAGAAAACACCTTCCCACCACCAGGAAGTGCCTGTTGAATACTAAAATTTAAACCGGTTTCAGAAAGCTGTTCCGAATCTTTTACCCAATTAGAGCTGGATTCGGCAAAATTATTATAAGGTATAAAATCCTGCTGCAGATTCAAAGATAATTGGGGTAACCATTGGGAATGCAGGTTTTCTTTTGCTAAAAAAGCCTTGTGTTGTTCCAGTTTCAGGATACTGACAGATAGATTATTCTCAACAGCTTCCCGTACTGCATCCTGCTCTGAAATCAATATTTGCGCATGAATGAACGATGCAAAAGTGATAAAAAATGTCAGAAGAATAAAAAAACGATTTCTCATATCAGATCACCACTTAATAAGTCATAATTACATTTTTGAAATGTTCCCATAGTTATTCGTATAAGGATCTTGTTTTCAACTGCAGTAACATGAAGATAATACATGAAAATTTAAACCCATCTGAAAATTTATCTTACTTTGATTGATGTTCTTACTCGCTGTAATTTCAAACGTGTTGTTTTTATTTTACATTAGACAACTTCATAACACAGCCATGTCAACATATGTAATATCTCAACAGTAATGATCCTTTGCGCGATCTGCATCAGTAATTTTAAAAAATGCCTCAATTAATTGATCATCGCCGGGCATGAGACGAGAAACGGTCTCTTTTATCATCACAACAGGCCCAATGAACACACCTGTACGAAAGATAATGTACCCTGACCAGGCCTGAAATCTTCTGTTTTTTCAGGAATTATTTCTGCCAGATTAACAAAGTAATTGTTGGATTTGATTTTCATGAAATATAATGAACATGATTTTTTAAAAAGAGCACTGAAAATATAGTCGAATAAACATACTGATACCAAATAGAACAACTGTTTTAATTATTTTTTTTTGTAATCTCTTACTCTTTTTGCTTTTTTAAAACAGGAATTAACCTGAAAAACACGCCTGATTTAAAAAGTTTTGACTTGTTATTATCGGAAACAGTGTAAATTTAAGGATTTAACTGTTGCCTTTTTATGTTCACTATATATAATATGTAATGTTCAGTGGTCTTATGGCAGCAATTCTCAAAAGAAATGTGAAAACCTGTTATGCTTCTTGGCAGAACTGTATGCGGATTTTATTTTGAGAATATGTTTATCGCATCTGACTATCTTCTGAGGTCAATATCATATGGTTTTAGTAAATGATCTTCTTACCTTCCGATTTTTAGACAAAATGAAGAATGCAAATGTAACTTATCTTAATAAAACAGGGGGTGCTTAATGGGTGTCATTAGTAGTAGAAATACCACTTTTACCTTACTGATGATCTTGGCTATTGTTTTAAGTATTTCGGCTGACGAAAAATTGAAAAAGCTTTTCGATGAAGGAAAATATGAAAAGGCTATTCAGTATGGAGAAAAACTAGAACCTGAATCAAAAACAGTTGAAGTCTGGCTTATGCTTGGTGAGGCTTACGAGAATCACAAAGAAAATCCCGACGCCCTAAAAAAAGCTGCCGAATGTTACAATAATGCACTCAAATCCAATCCCAGTCACCCTGGAGCACTGCTCGCGCATGGTAATCTTGAACTTAAAGCAAAAAATTATAAGGACGCTTTGCAATATTTCAAAAAAAGCCTGCTGCTGCAAAAAAGTGCAAGTGCAGCAGAGGGACTGGCAATTGCAGCATCAAATCTAAAGGAATGGGAAATGGCACGTGATGCTGCTGAATCTGCAATAGCTTTGGATTCACAATCAATGCAATCCAGACTCATCCTTGCAGAAATTTTCTATTCTAATAATAATTACAGCAGTGCTGCACCCCATTTTGAATTCATCTTATCAAAAAAACCCAAAGATCTTGATTACTGGAAAAAACTGGCTGTTTGTTATGAAAAATTAAATGATACAGAAAAACTTGCTGCTGTCGATCCAAAGATTGTCGAACTCGATCCAAAAGATATCAAATCACGCCGAAGACTGGCTGATTATTCACTTAAGAAAAATGATTCAAAAACCGCAATGAATCTTTTCAAAGAACTTGCACTCCTTACACCAAATGATCCGAAACCATTTCTGCATCTTTATGAAATGTCTTTGAAAGAAGGTAACAAAAAAGATGGAATGCTTTATCTGAAAAATTATGTTCTTCTGGATTCAAGTAATATCACTTCGATTATTACACTCGGAGATCTTCTTGATGAAAGCGGAGATCCTGATGGTGCACTTGATATGTATCGTAAAGCATCACGCCTTGATCCTGAAGCTAAAGGCTATTTTAAAAACTACAGCAAAATTGCACTTGACAAAAAGCTCGAAAATGAAGCTCTTAAGGTTATTCTGAAAGCGATATCATTGAAAGATGCCGATTTAGGTATGTATGAATCTGCTGGGGATATCTACAAAAAGCAGAAAGATTATGCAAATGCAATCAAAATGTACGATAGTGCAATAGATCTTGACAAAAAGAATATCGGACTTCTCAATAAACTTGCCCAATGCCAGGCAGCTTCAGGAGACACAAAAAATGCTGTTGTTTCTTATCAGCAGATTGTTCTTCTTAATCCTGAAGCAACAAAAGAGTACAAAACTCTGGGTGATCTCACCCTGAAATCCGGAAAAGAAAGTGAAGGTATAGATATTTATAAAAAGTACCTGGAAAAAGTTAAAGATGATCAGGAAATTGCATCAAAAATCGGATTGTATGAATATAAAAACAAAAAATATGAAAGTGCGATCAAATACCTGTCAAAAATTACCGATAAAAAGCTCTTATCTACAGATTTGCTTTTTGCACTTGGCGACTCTTATTACAAAACGAATGATTGTAAACAGGCAATATTATGTTTCGAACAGGTAAGAGCAGCTAAACCATCGGCAAAAATTATGGCCAGTTTACTGCAACCGCTTGCACAATGTTATGAAAAAAGCGGTGACAAAACTAAAGCAGCGGATGCTTACGGTGCTTATACCCAGCTTCCTGGTATCAAAGATGCAGAGGCTTCTTTTCTAAAAGCCTATCTACGTGAAGAGAGCGACAAAGAGAATGCCATTAAGATTTATGAAGCAAATGTCAAGGAGTATCCAAAAGATTACCGTAATTTCCTGAGACTTGGCCTCATTTACTCAAAAGATAAAGCAACTCTTCTCAATTCTGTTAAATATTTACGAACTGCTTCAGGTATCACCGATTCAGTTGCAATTATCTGGGAAACTCTTGGAGAGGTATACGGCAAACTAAATAATGAAGATGGAGAATTGACTGCATATAATGAACTGTTAAAACTCCAGCCCCTCCATAAAACTGGAAACAAACGACTAGGTGCCATTCAGATAAAACGTAAACAGTATGAAGCCGGTGTTGCAAGTCTGGAAAAGGTTTTAACAGAAAATCCTGAGGATCTTGAAGCACGCCTTTTGCTCGCAAACGGATATTCAAATACTAATCGGCATAAAGAAGCTGCAGATCACCTGTTTAAAGCGAAGGCAATCAGAGGTAATGATGTATCGATACGACTTAACCTGATACAGGCACTTGAAAAAGCCGGTAATAACAAAAAAGTTAAAGAAGAACGTCAGGCGCTTGCTGAACTTGATAAAAAAATTGTTGCTGCAGACAAGAAAAACATAGAATCTCGTCAGAGACTTATTACTTATAGCATGAACGAAAAGGATGTAACTACAGCCAGAAAGCTGCTCGAAGAACTGGCACAACTTACTCCCAAAGATCCAAAGGTTTTCAAAAGTTTATACGATATAGCGATGTCTGAAGGCAAGAAAGATGAAGCGGTCGGAAACCTCAGGAAATTCATCGAACTTAAACCATCAACAGCCGAAGCTCATAAAAGTATGGGTACATTGCTTTATGAACAGAAGGATATTGACGGTGCTTTGGCTTCATTCAGGGCCGCACGAAAAATAGATCCTTCTATAAAAGATATCTACAAGGATTACATGAGTATTCTTATAAAAAAGAAACTTGATGATGAAATTGTTATTGTCGGCAATGCTGCAATCAAAGCTGGAGAAGCTGATGCAGAAATTTATGCTGCTTTGGGTAACATTTACAAAAAACAGGGTAAATACGCTGATGCAGTGAAAATGTACAAGGGTGCCCTCGAAACAGATACAAAAAACATCGATCTGCTTTCTTCCTATGCTCAATGTCAGGCAAAAAGCGGTGATACCAAAAATGCTGTTATCACTTATGAACAGGTTGTCATACTGAACCCCAATGCTAAAGAAGAGATAAAGGAACTTGGAAAACTTCAGGAAAAGCTTGGAAATAAAGATCAATCTATAAAAACCTTTAAAAAATATCTTGAGAAAAATTCTTCCGATGAAGATATTGCACTTACAGTAGGTATACACGAGCATAACAGCAAACAATATAAAAATGCTATCAAATATCTCGAACTGGTAAAAAATCCCAAGCTTCAGGATCTGCAATACCTTTCATATCTTGGTAATTCCTATTTTGAAACAAATGACTTCAAAAAAGCAGCAGAACTGTTCAACAAAGTCTGGAAATCAAATAATGTTAAACCATCAATGCTTAAAGAAGTTCTTAAACCTCTTGGGATCTGTTATGAAAAAGAAAACCAACCGCAAAAAGCTGCGGATGCTTATGCAGCTTATCTATCACTTGCAGATGTAAAAGATCCTGATATTTCATACAAAAGGGCATTTCTTGTTGAAAAGCCTGACACCCAGCAAGCTGTCAAATCCTACAATGAAAATATCAAGGCATATCCGAAAGATCCCAGAAACTATATCAGATTAGGTACTCTGTATTCTCAGAAAAAAGAAACTCTCAAACAAAGCGCGTCAATGCTGAATTCTGCAGCAAAGCTGGATGAAAAGAATCCGGATGTCTGGAAAGTGCTATCTGAAGTAAATGGTAACCTGGGAAAAACCGATGAAGAACTTACGGCATTGAAAAAATATGCTGAACTTAACACAAAAGATTTCAGTGCTAACAGGCGAATCGGTGAAATTTTCTACGATAAAAAAAATTATTCAGAAGCAATTACTAATCTGGAAATGTACCTTACTACCAAACCGAGTGATGTTAAAGTTATCCTCATGCTTGTTGATGCTTATGAAAAAACCCAGAGGCCGGCTAAAGCACTGGAGCTTTTAGAAAAAGCAAAAGAAATAAAAAGCAAGGACCCTGATGTACGTGAGCGCTTGTACACGATGTATAAAAAAGAGAATAAACAGGATAAAGCCCTCAAGGAAATCAGTGATCTTGCATCAATCAGCAAAAACAACAAACATCGCATCCTTCTTTTCCATGAACTTGTTGGTGCGAGCAAGTATGATGATGCCGCTAAAGTTGCAGACCAGATCCGTAAATCTGATCCGCTAAATTTCGAAGGTATCATGGCAGTAGCTACTATTCAAAGACTGCAGAAAAAGTATGCAGAATCTATAGAATCATACAAATCTGCTTTGTATATCAAATACGATTATGCTCCAGCTTTTTATGGAAGGGCTGAATCTCATCTCTCTTTAAAAGAGTACGACAGAGCTGAAAACTATTTTAAAAAAGCACTTGAGGTAGATCCCAAAATGGCTCTTGCACAATTCGGTCTTGCAAGATTATATAAAGTACAAAAAAGAGACGACCTGTACAAAACACATCTTGCCAAAGCTAAAGAGCTGGATCCGGATAATCCTTATTTCAATGATGAGGAACCGAAAAAAAAGAAATAAACAGATAAAATAAAAAAATGTAATTAAAAAGAGCAGCTTCAGGTTGCTCTTTTTTTTATATATGGCTAATGTGAAAGCGAATAAAAAAAGCCCTGAAATTGCCGTTTCTTGAAGAATTTGAGCAATTTCAAGGCTGATATTTGGTACGCCCTGAGGGAGTCGAACCCCCAACCCTCTGGTCCGAAGCCAGATGCTCTATCCATTGAGCTAAGGGCGCAATTTAACTGAAAATTTAATATAATTTATGCGATTCCAATTCATGATTCCTTATTTTATATTATGATGCATTTTATTCTGTAATCTCATTTAGTTAGAAAAACAAGATGACCAAATCCAGTCTCGAAAAACAGTACGATATTGTCATCATAGGCGCAGGGCCGGCCGGACTTAATGCCGGCATGAACCTGATTAATAACTCCCAAAAACTATCTATCCTGCTCGTAGATAAAACTATTCCATGGGAAAAACCGATACCATGTGCTGAAGGTATCGGCAAACTTGGATTTCACAACTCTATCTCTGTAGACCCCTCCTGGATTCGTCAGGAAATTCACTCTGCATGCTTTCATGCCCCAAACGACAGTACTGTTACCTATACAGACAAATCTGGTGGTTATATAATTGATCGCACAAAAATGCAAAAAGACCTGGCATATAACCTTGAGCGAAATGGAGTTAAATGCCTTTTTGGACAAAAAGTTACTGATATTTTACCCTGCAATTATCATTTTCGTACAATTCATTTTCAAAACAATACGTCTGTCAAGGCAAAGACTGTTATCGATGCATCGGGACCAATCGAATGTTTTGGAAAAAAAGAAAACATCTCCTGCAAACCTCTAGATCTGGAACCAGCTTATTTTGCATGGGTTGAACAGATAGATCAGAAACAAGACATGATACATATCTATTTAGGGGGAAATTTTGCACCAGGAGGATATGCATGGGTTTTCCCGAGAGGAACAAATGGTGCCAATATCGGAATAGTTATCGGAAAACAGTTTTGTGCAAATCACAATCTCAAAACACTTCTTGATTCATTTATCAACAGATATTATCCTGGAGTCAAAATTATCAAAAGATTTGCCGGCTCAATTCCTTGTACGAACAAAAAAGTATCATTGACTGGACCTCGACTTATTAAAACCGGTGATGCTGCCAGTACTATAAACCCTATATCCCGTGCCGGAATTGCAGAAGCCCTTTTATCCGGAAAACTCGCCGGACAATACGCTTTAGAAATGGTTAATGCAACGAGTAATTCGCAAATTCTATCTATTTGCAGAAAATATGAAGCAGCCTGGCTAAAAGTAAAAGGCAAACGTCATATAAAATTAGCTAAAGTAAAAAGCACACTTGTTTCGATTCCCGATGAAGATTACAATCGTGGAGCAAAAATCCTTTCATCATTACCTCAAAAGGATCTAACCATGTCCAAAATTTTCCGGGCAAGTTTGGGAAATTTTCCAAAGCTTGTCTGGGCTCTGCGTCACCTCATGTAAAAACGATCAGGAATCGGTTTCTGCAGTTATAGTCTCATAAAAACCAACAAAATCGGTCTTGAGCGGATCGTCATCTGGCAAATCCATAAGTGCAAGCGCTTCTTTAGGATGAATATTCAACATTCCTGAAAGCATATAAGGAATATTATATCCCCAGGTAATCTGCTTTTGCATGGGCAATATTTCTGATCCGATAATACCCAGAAGCGGCCTTACATCATATTTTGGATTTTTAAGGAACCCGATCAGCAGTTCTGTCGGGCAATTTCCTGCAGCACGTCCTAATCCAAACAGTGTTCCATCCAGGTAATTTGAATTTTTGATTATTGCTTCTATCGTATTTGCGTAAGCCAATTGTTGCTGATTATGAAAATGTGCACCTATCTCTTTGGACTTCAGATAGCGGCTGTATTTGTTTACCAGATAATCGACATCTTCTGAATACAGCGATCCAAAACTGTCAACAATATAACAGGCAATTACCGATGTTTCATTTTCTATCTGCGCTAAAGCCTCATCAAGTTCTCTTTCCAGACAGTGTGAAATTGCCATTATATTAATCGTAGCTTCATATCCTTTTTCTGTTGCACTATTTGCTAAAGCAATCGCTTTATCAATATCTTTCACATAAGTAGCTACTCTGATAATATCTACAACACTCTCGGATTTTGGTAATATATCTACAGCATCAGCTTTGTGCGCATCCTGCATAACCGCAATTTTTACATCAGGATTTTTCTGATCGCCAACAACTTTTCTCAACATCTCTTCATCACAAAAACGCCAGGCACCATATTTTTCGGGAGAAAACATGTTTTTGCTGTTACGATACCCAAGTTCAACGATATCAATACCAGCGGCACAACAAGCCTGAAACACCTTTCTGACTGTTTCTACAGAGAAATGAGAATTGTTCATTAATCCGCCATCACGAATTGTGCAATCGCATACCTTTATCTGAGGACGATACATTAAAATACTCCATTCAATCTGGATTTATAAATAACACACTAATATAAAACTTTATCCGCTTTTATGCACTTTTTTTTAATACACAAAATTGAATTAATCCATAAAAAGCGTTGTACTCCTCTAAAACTATACTCATTCAATTACAAAAATTATATAATCTGCTCTAATGATTCGAACTGCAATTATTCATGAATGGCTTGTTACTCTTGCCGGAGCTGAAAGCGTTTTAAAATCAATCTACAAACTCTATCCGGGAACAATCTACACACTTTTCCACGATAGAAAGCAGATGAAAAACACTGAATGGGAAAATGTCCCGATCAAGACTTCTACCCTTCAGAAAATTCCATTCAGCAGAAATCATCACCGTTTCTTTTTACCGTTTTTCCCGATGTCTGTTGAGCAGTTTGATCTCAGAGAACATAAGCTTATTATCTCTTCATCGTATGCTGTAGCAAAAGGTGTTTTAAACTCCTCCGACCAGCTTCATATCTGCTACTGTCACTCCCCCATGCGTTACATCTGGGACCTTACATTTGAATACCTGGAAGCAGCAGGAATTTCTCAAGGCATTAAAAGTCTCATCGTGCGCTCCATTTTTCATTATATAAGAATCTGGGACTTGATATCTTCAAACCGGGTTAACGAATTTATTGCCAATAGCGAATATATAGCTCACAGAATCCAGAAATGTTACAACAGAAAAGCAAAAGTAATTTATCCGCCTGTTGATGTTGAAAGGTTCCGCATAGGAAACCATAAAGATAACTACTTTATAACAATCTCACGACTTGTATCATACAAAAGGATTGATTTAACAATCAAAGCCTGTAACAAACTCAAACTCCCGCTGGTTGTTGTCGGAGACGGACCTGATATGAAAAACCTCAAAAAAATCGCAGGACCTACAATTACATTTACAGGATATTTACCGGCATATGAAGTAGAAACATTATTGAGCAATGCACGTGCATTTATCTTTTCTGCTGAAGAAGATTTCGGTATTGTAAATGTAGAAGCACAGGCATCAGGATTACCTGTACTTGCCTATGGAAGAGGTGGTACGCTGGAAACTGTTATCGAAAACAAAACCGGCCTATTTTTCCATAAACAAAATACGGAAAACCTGATCGAAGTAATTAAAAAATTTATCAAAACCGAAGATACTTTTGATCCTGAACAAATCCGCAAAAACGCACAACGGTTTCCCAGATCCAGATTCGAAAAAGAATTCAAGGAATTCGTGGATAAAACCTGGGAGCGATTCCCCTATAAATAACCTTGTTTTCACTGCTTAACCGTGTATACATTTTGCAATATTCATGTATTGATGTACGTATATTATTTTAAGTTGGATGGTAACATCCCTGTCCTTTCGGGTGCATTAGCGCCAGGATTCGGTACTCTGAAGAACACTATCGCCCTCTTAGGGTATTGAGCGTGCAGCGTAGTTGCCGACACATCAGATATAAACAGGTAAAAAGAGATCATTACTATCCAGACTTGGTAATAAATCCCCACATGACAGGGGAAATACAAATTTAAGAAATAACTTGGTAGTACTTACTTCAAGGAGTCAAAATGAACACAATGAAAACAACTGTCCTTCTTGCAACTCTTACAGGTTTACTGGTTGTTTTCGGTAATATGTTAGGCGGCTCACAGGGTGCATTTATTGCTCTGATAATTGCAGGATCAATGAATTTTATCAGTTACTGGTACTCCGATAAAATAGTACTCAGTATGTACAGAGCACAGGAAGTCAGCGAATCTGATGTTCCCAAGCTTTACAGAATTGTTAAAAGACTTACAGAAAAAAATCAGATGCCGATGCCCAGAGTATACCTGATAAATTCCGAATCACCAAATGCATTTGCTACTGGCCGCAGTCCCGAACATGCCTCTGTTGCCGCGACATCAGGAATTCTCGGAATATTAAATGAAGACGAACTGGAGGGTGTTATGGCGCATGAACTTGCACATGTACGCAATCGGGACACCCTGACAAGCACAATAGCTGCAACTATTGCGGGAGCTATAACCTGGATTGCACATATAGTAAAGTGGTCTGCAATCTGGGGTGGTGGAATGCGGGGAAGTGATGACAATCGAAGCGGAGGCGTGTTCGGAGCACTTGCAATGGCAATTCTTGCTCCTCTGGCAGCAATGATGATTCAGATGGCGATTTCACGTTCAAGAGAGTATGCTGCAGATGAAAAGGGTGCCCAAATGTCAGGAAAGCCTCTGGCACTGGCCAATGCACTGGCAAAACTGCAAAAAGGCGCACAAATAATGCCGCTTAGGAGTGGAGAACCTTCAACAGCTCATCTTTTTATTGTCAATCCGTTTAAAGGCGGATTCTCTTCACTGTTCAGCACACACCCACCCATGGAAGAGCGGATAAAAAGACTGCAGACACTGTCCAGACAAATGTAATTATATACTGTGTTGTGGCGTTGTGTGTAAAATTACTACACGCAACGTTTCAACAAACAGCTATATTCCATCTACCAGTTTTTTCAGTGTCAAACAGTTTTTTACAGCAAATCCCCCGATATCGTTATTAAAAAAAGCAAAAACAGTTTTACCAGATTTTACACACTCCCTGATCCATTTAGCCCAGTTTTCAAGAATTTCAATCCTGTAATTGCCACCGTAAAGGGAGTCAAATCCGTGAAATCTTACATATACAGTATCTGAAGTTATAATCCGGTCTGTTTTAAGTTCCCCCATGTCATGAATGCAAAATGAATAATCGTTATCCTTTAATAACTGGTAAGTTTCCTCTCTGTACCATTCCCTGTTTCTGAATTCAAAAGCAAAGTGATATATTTTCGGAAGAAAATGAAAAAAGGTATGAAGACGATCGGGATTATATTTCATAGTTGGTGGCAACTGAATCAAAACTGCACCGATTTTTTTTCTAAGAGGCTCAAAAACTGAAAAATACCAGTTAATTTCCTTTTCACAATTTTTCAGTTTTCTTACGTGTGTTATTAGCCTGGACATTTTTACAGCAAAACAAAAATCTTGTGGAGCTCGCCTTTCCCATCCCTGAACCGTTTTTATTGTGGGGATACGATGAAAAGATGCATTAATCTCTACAGAATTAAACCACTTTGCATAATATTCAAACCACTTGCTTTTAGGAAGATGAAGAGGATAGAATACAGGTTTCCAATGATTGTATGTAAAGCCACAGGTACCCAGAAACACTCTGGTATCATGCATTGATATTATCCCTGAATTAATAACTTTGGAGCTGGAAAGGTATTGAAGGCGAAACAACACCGTCTATTTTTACATAAAGTCTCCCTTCTGGCGGCAATTTCTGTTTTAATTGAATTCGGGATTGCGCCAAATTGGTATATATCACTGGTCCACCCCTGAATTCCCAGACATAACTAACGTTATCCTCAACAGCAGGTGTATAAAACAGGATTGTATCACCACTACACTCTATAACCTTTGGCAAAAGTGGTGAATAGACATAAACCTGTACTGATCTGATTACACTTTCACCAGATGTAAGTTGAATAACGCACTGAATATATTTCCATCCCGTATCAGAAAAAGAAACCGTAAAGGACAGTGGCATTTTTTCTCTTAATTTACCTTTGTTTATAATGGAATCGGGACTTTCCCATAACCAGTTGTTTTCAGATGTAAGGACCAGATAATCAATCTGATCAATTCCACACGCATCAACAGTGATTTCTCTTGACGAAAACACAGGAATACTGTCTCTGGCTTCCATTCTGATAGTAACATCTGGTGATATACTTTGGAAACTCTTGCTGTCAAAGGAAATCACATACATGAGTAAACATGTGGTGAACATTACAGTAATAAGGCTGGCAAAACTTACTATCAGCTTCATGGCAACGTCCTGTGCAATTTATACTGGTGAGCGGAAGCATTCACCTTATAAAAAGAGCAACAGAAGTGCCATAGCGTGAATGTTTGATGGGAAAGTCGGGATTTTAGTTATACTCTGTTTAATAATATTTTTTTTACAACGCATATTATTGGATTTCTGCATTTCTTTCCGAAATACAAATTTTACTTTTTTCTTCTTTTATCTAACAACCTATAATTCTTTAGAAATAATCTTGAACATTTCTGATATCCTGTGATCGTATGTATGCATCGACTTAACCTTTTGGTAACCTCTTTTGGAAATCAGCTCACGTTCCGTTTCGTGCTTCAAATAATAATTTACAAGATCCTTTAATTCCTCGGCAAACCTGAATGTTACCAGTTCCCTTTTTGTTCCTTCTGATTCAAAAAATTCTTTTACGATACGCTTTTCGTTTGTAATTATAAATGAATTGCACGCCAGGGCATCAAAAACCCTCTGAGTAAAACCATTGCGGATAACTATACGGTTAATATCTATATTAACAGCAGTCCTGTTGTATAATTCCCTGAGCGTATCTCCATAGGCAACCCTGCCCAGCTTTTGTTTATCAATTTCTCTCAACCAGCCTGAATCACCAAACACCTGGAAACCATCAATTGATTTTACCAGTTGCTTAACAGTCTCTTTCCGGTGCATGTAGCTTGCAAGATGTTTAAAAACAAATACTGCCTTTCTTATTTTTATATCCGGCGAAATATTCAGTGATGAGATCTTTTCAAACAACATATATTCAATGTCAAGTTCAGTATTCGTTCTATACAGGTAAATAATTTTAACAAGATAGGGAAACATTTCATCAAAAAGCGTCTCAAATCCTTTTGTATATACATCAATCTGTTTAAGATACGAATTCCCAACAAATGCAGCCTGAACCTCTTTTTTCAGATTCATCGGATAGTAAATACCAGGATCGGTCGCAAGCGGCATGAAAAAAGCCTTGAAACCAGCAGATCTCATTTTATCTACATAGTCATTATCTGAGACAAAATCTATTCTTCCGGAATACTTACGAGATTTTTTTTTCAACATGATCTCTTCATAAAACGGATCATCAACACACCAGTTGATATAAATCAGGTTATTTTTTTTAATGTAATCATGAATTATTCCTTCTGTGTCAATACCCATTTCGTTTATTGTAAACACCATCTGGCATTTCAGTTTCTTAAGCACATCAACAGCACATTGCGCCTGAGTTGAATCCGGATGTGAAACAATATCCAGGATTATAAGCTGTAAACCTGGTAGCTTTTTTAATGAAGCTATAGGTTCCTTTTGTACCAGATATCCCTGGTTAAAAAAAACGATCTTGATATTTCCTCCTTTTTAAAAATTATATACTCTTTTCACTTATGGTTTAAGAAGATTTTGCATTTTTTCTATTAACCGAAATCGCTCTGCCTGATTTAAAAACAAGCAGATTAATCATTTTTCCTCTTCCTCTTTTCGTTCCCCGTGCATTTTGATAACACGCAAAGAGAATTATCAGAAAATTGTGATGAGAATGCAAAAAATCAGTTTTTCTTTTGACACAAATCAGCACTTGAAACTATATTTCAAAACCGGTAATTGTGCGATATATACTAAAAAATAAGAACGGCCAAAAAACAACATCTACGATGCTGTTTTTTGGCTGTTTTTGTGATAGGCCATTAAGGAGTTATGATGAGTTTTGATCCACAGGCAAAAGAACTGAACTCTATTATTCAGTTGGAAAATCCGACAGTGCTAAAGCTTCTTTCAAACAAAGGAAAATCGGTTTTTTTCCCGAAACTGGGAATATTATCCCAATCCGCAGAGGCAAAAGGCAAAGAAATTAATGCAACTATCGGAACAGCCCTTGAGGATAACGGATCACCGATGGTACTGGAATCAATTGATTCATTAGTCCTGCTTAAAGAAAAAGAAGGCTTCTCGTATGCATCCAGCTATGGACGTGAAGAGATACGCTCTGCATGGAAAAATGTCCTCACCAAAAAAAATCCTTCGTTAGACGGTAAATCTTTCAGCCTTCCTGTTGTTACAAGCGCACTGACACACGGTCTGTCCATGGCAGGATACCTTTTTATTAATGAAAATGATTCTATTATTTCTCCCAATTACTATTGGGAGAATTATGATCTTATATTCAAACATGGTTACAACGGGGTAATCAAAACATTTCCCCTGTTCACTTCTGAATCAGGCTTTAACGTTGAAGGACTTAGAGAAAAAATCTATGAAGGAGGAATAGGGAAAAAAATAATTATTCTTAATTTTCCCAACAACCCAACCGGGTATACGGTAACCAATAATGAAGCCCGTCAAATCAAAGATGTTTTGATTGAAGCAGCTGACAAAGGTAATGAAATTGTAACATTTATTGATGACGCTTATTTCGGTCTGGTTTTTGAAAATGGTATTTTGAAGGAATCAATATTTTCACTTCTCGCAGATGCTCATAAAAATATTCTCGCGATAAAATTTGACGGTCCAACTAAAGAGGATTACGTCTGGGGTTTCAGGGTCGGGTTCATAACTTTTGGAACTGCAAATGGCTCCGAAAAACTTTATCGTGCACTTGAAGCAAAACTGGCAGGCGCAATAAGGGGAAATATCTCTAATGCATCCAATATTGCACAATCACTTCTTTTATTTGCTTATTCCAGTGAAAAATACCAAAACGAAAAAAATGAAAAATACCAGATATTAAAAAAACGATATCAAAAACTATGTGAAATTATAAATAATCATCCCGAATACAAACAGTTTTTCACTGCTCTTCCGTTCAATTCTGGATATTTTATGTGCGTAAAATTATTAAACAGCAATACGGAGAATGTAAGAAAATTACTGCTGGATAAATACAGCACTGGTATTATCGCTCAAGGTGATATTATAAGAATAGCCTTCTCGTCACTGCCTTTCAATACAATCGAAAAACTGTTCAACAATCTTTACTGTGCAGCAAGAGAGTGCAGCTCTAAGTTATGAGTAAGAATTTCAATTCAATTAAAGGATTAATATTTGATCTTGATGGTACATTGTACCGGATGCAATGGTATATGCGGCCACTTATCACAATTGCCGTATTTCCATATTGCCTCAGACTCCCTCGTTTTCTAAAAATTCGCAATCAATTTGCTGGAAAAGATTTAAACTCCAGAGATCACTTGCTCTCTGAAATATGCAAACAACTCTCAGCAGCCGAACATTCATCCGAAGAAACAATTCTGAATTGGATTGTTGAATCTTTTTACCCTGCTTTTACTAATACAATGCGTTTTTTACGTAACTCCCGCCCCCAACTTGATCAAACGCTTACAAATCTCCGTAATTCCAATATTAAACTTGCCGTTCTTTCAGATTTTGACCATGTGCAACAACGTTTAATAAATCTTTCCATAAACCCTGAAAATTTTCACACCATCGCTTCTTCTGAGGCTGCTGGAGCATTGAAACCATCACCAAGACCATTTCTTGAAATCGCAGAAAAATGGAATATCTCTCCAAGTGAGATTGTTGTTATTGGAGATCGTGATGATACCGACGGTGAAGCAGCAAGAAGAGCATCAATGCAGTTCTGGCAGATAAACGATTCCAAACCAGCACATAATAACACCAGTTGGCCATTTATACGTAATTCGCTTCTTGGTTTGTGTAATTAATTTTTTTCAAACCTTGTTTGGAATAAATCTAAAAGCAGAGCACTTAAAAACGAGTAACCCATCTCAACAAAAAAGATGCAGGGAGAATGCAGCAACTGAAACCCAGTTTGCAGATTTTTAATCTACAGGCTCATTTAATTCTGCAAATATTTTTGTTATACTCATAAATTGCTACCCTGAAAAGGTGATTTCCCCTGAAATTAATATACAAACCAAAACCCGCAAGTCCAATCCCAGCCAAAGTTACTGGTGTGCCTTTACCTATTACCAGGTTTGTAATTATTGCCCCGAACCCTAAGCCTGTACAAATGTATGCGGATGTCTTGCATACCTGGTACCGCTTGAAATAAGGATTACTTGCCGGATTATTATGAAGATAACCACCAGCAGTTTTACCATTAATTGTATATCCGTGGATCTTGTATTGAACCCTGATTCCATCCACTTCAGAAACAATCTGTTCATTGTGCTTACAAAGAGCCCGTGTAAGTGTATCTTCCTGAGCAAAACAGCACAAACAAATTGAATGCAGTATTAACAGACATTTCCAGTTTCTGATTCTCAAAAGCCTTCCCCCGCCTGATCCCACAATTTGATTATAAATATAGCCTTGGAAAACGATTTTTTGCAATGTATATAATCCATTCTTGACCATAAATGTTAAACTGGTCTTTTGTAAATTTAGATTTTATACTGGTTAACCGGTAAAGTTTTCAGCATCAAGTCAAGCGGATATTTTTACAAAAGCAGATTTCGAAAGCGGTTCTTTTTATTGTATTATTGTAACTTTATCAGAAGATTAACTGAAGCTTATAGGTATCTGCATCTACTCTTTCAACCTTCTTATTATTTCTTTTATAAGCTGTGATTCCTTTAAGTTATAACCATCTACAAAAGCTAATTCTTTAAGACCATCTTCAAGTTTATCTGCAGTCAGCTTTACAGCCCAATTACCGTCATTTTTTACCTGCTTTAATATCTTTATCGCTTCTTCAACATGTTTTGAGGAATTCCAGGATGAATAAACAGAATTATTAAAAATTTCATGTATATCATCCTTAATAAATTTCCATATAGTACTGTTTGCATTAAGCCAATCGAGTTTTTTCTGACTTTTTTTTGCCTGATATACAGCAACCAGAATTTCTTCAACCGATACTTCCATATCTGCCTTGGCGACAGCCACAAACAGATGAGCTTCGGCCAGGCTGCGTTTACGTTGAGAATCATTAAGGTGGTCCATTACACTCCCGAACTGAAATAAATATTAACAAAAAATCAGTCTTTTGCAATTACAAGTTTGTTTTCAATTTTAATTACACCATCAGTATATCTTACCATATCTTCTGCAATCTCAAATGCGTTTCGGCTTTTTACAATACCCGAGAGTGTAACCATCCCATTTTTAACTTCAATATAAATTGAGTTAATATCAATAATGGAATTATTGCTAAACTTGCTAATTATATTGCGACCTATCGCCTCATCGGATAATGCCTCGGACGGAATCACAAGAAGCCTGTTTAATATCTCAATAACTCCTCCGGTTGAACCAACAAGCCGTTGTGCATGCATCTTGTTGCCATATGTTTTAACAGCTCCTTCAAGTACAACTCGCCCATTTTCAACAAATACATCAATTCGCTCAAGATACAGATCCGGATCCCAATTCATTAATCTATTTACACTTTCCTTTATAGCCTGATCGGACGGACGACTGTAAGATTCAGGGAATTCAATTACAAGATTATTTTCAACCGAGTTAACATCTTTAACCAGCCAGACATCTGCTTCAGCTGCATCACGAGCAGAAATCGACTGAACACTGCCTTTTAGTACTACGGTACCATCTTTTATTTCAATTTTCATTTTCCTGGTATTTACTCGTGAATCACGGACCAGTCGGTCTATCAGATCCATATAGATATCCTCTTTGCTTCGTGCCATATCAACCTCTTCTATATTTTGTCAGTTACCGTTTGGAGACCAGTAATAATTTTCATCCCAGCAGAGATTTCTTTTTTAGCAGTATGTTTTCAGCTCTTCTATATGCAAGATTTGTTCCAACACAAAAAAGCTGGCCTGCGGAATATTTACTTTTTAAATTAATTAAATTATCTTTATTTTTATTTCACACCTGGATATAATCAAAAAGTTACAACTGTCCGGGAAATATGAAACAAAATATGCATTAACACATCTTTATCAACGGTTAAACGATGGATATTCTGAACTTATCGACTGGCAATATCTTGCTTGCATTCGGTCTTACGCTTCTGGCAGGGCTTTCGACCGGAATCGGGAGTGTAATTGCATTTTTTACAAAACATACAAATACCCGTTTTCTTTCATTCACTCTGGGCTTTTCTGCCGGAGTAATGATCTATGTCTCGTTTGTTGAAATTTTTACCAAAGCACAAGAATCACTTGTACTCGAAATGGGCCAAAAAAACGGAACCATCCTGACTGTCTGCGCTTTTTTTGGAGGAATTTTACTTATTGCCCTGATAGATAAACTGGTTCCTGGTTTTGAAAACCCTCACGAAATGCACAATGTTGAGGAACTGAATAAAATCCCACCAGATATTCAAAACAGTGACTCCAGATTACTACGAACTGGCGTTTTTACAGCAATTGCAATTGCAATACACAATTTTCCTGAAGGGCTTGCGACTTTTACTGCTGCGCTCTCGGATCCGGCACTGGGAATATCTATAGCTGCCGCCATTGCAATTCATAATATTCCTGAAGGAATAGCAGTTTCAATTCCTGTTTATTATGCTACAAAAAGTCGTAAAAAAGCTTTTATCTACTCTTTTATCTCGGGCATTGCAGAACCTCTTGGAGCACTTCTGGGTTTCGCAATCGTTTTCACTTTTTTCAGTGAAATCATGTTTGGAATTATTTTTGCCATTGTTGCAGGAATTATGGTATTTATTTCACTTGACGAACTTCTGCCTTCTGCCCAGAAATACGGTGAGCATCACCTCTCCATTTATGGTTTAATTATCGGAATGGCAATCATGGCCGCCAGTCTGATTTGGTTAATGTAACCTCTTTGATTAATCACCAATTTGAACAAAATCACCAGAAACATAAAATATTCAGGTCTGAATTTAATAAATTTCATGGAAAAACCGATATAATATATAGAGAGAGCATTTTGGTTTTCAAATAAGGAGAGTGCCATGTTCTCGAACAAAATAATAAGGCCGTTTTTTTGTTTGGAACAGAAAGAAAACCAGAACACCAGTTTCTTTTTCCTCGAACAGATTTTAAAAACCCGAATTTCTCTTCATGTAGAAACCGGGCAAAATGAGTTTGATCAGGAATTAAATGTATATATTGCCGGACTTTTGAACTCACTTGTTGCATCAGAATCTTTTGTAAAACAAAAACCGTATATCTCTGCTTTTGACCTTGAAATCAGAAAATGGCTGGAAAATCATCCAGGACTCAGAAATGAGTATGTTGTTTACAGAGATAATGCAGATTTTGGATTGATTCATACAAGCCTGTTCTCCGGGTATGAACATCCTGGCTCCTATCACCATATCGTACTGGCGGATACTGACGATCAGGGGAGAATTGCTCTTTATTATGAAATGGCTGCCAGTGCTTTGATGCACCTGCAGGGTTGCTCAAATTCACTTGTAAATGTATTCATGAGCCTTGCCGATAACATCTCCATGATCCTCACAATAATTCGACACACAGCAACATCTTACTTCGATTTCCTCGAAAAAATTTCGGACGGGAGCTTTTACCACCTCGAAAAAGAGATCGAAGATCTGGATAAAAAAATTAATTACCAGAATAAACTTGATGAATTCCTGAAACTGTATGGACAGTATAAAGAAAATCCGGATGAAGATTTGAAATCAAAGGTCATGGATCTGGCAAAAGAATTAAAAAATCTGAATGATCAATTCCGGTTTAATGAACTTTAATCACAACAAATTTGATTCACCATTATATTCTTTAGCATTCAAAAGGATGGTACTTACTGTTTTAATTCAAAAAACTTACAAGTAAAGCATGTATCCGATTTATCATCTACAGATAATTTTATTATCGGAGAGAAATCATTTTGCAGCCTGATATCTTTCAGGCCGTCTAATTTGATATCATAAAAATCGTAAAAGTCAACGTCTTTTTTTGCTGTTGTATTCTCTTTACCATAAAAAGTAATGTACTCGCTGTTATTCTTTCTCAAACGTACAATATAAGCTGCTGATCTTATTGACTCAGTCTCCCGTACCCCAATCCGGCTGCTTTGGGACAAAAGCTTTACAACATTTTGTTTAAGACGATTCAGAAGTTCCATTGTTTTATTAACACCAGAAAAAGTATAACAATACAATCCATCATTTTCGGTCCGCACAACGTCTGACTTACAATCAATAAAACCTTTTAAAAGAAGAATGGCAGGTGAATATGAATAATCAATTACAACTCCGGCCGGAAACCTGACCCCTTTTACTTTCTTGAACTCGCCTGTCAAAGAATTGAACTCATTTACAAATACGGTCTCTATTTCTCCGTTCAATCCTTTTACCACGATACTGAATTTACTTGTATCACAATTTGCAAAAAGCGGATGGCTTTTGTTCCATTGTGTCTGTGCTTTGAGATTCCCTTCAAGCGAATTCAGCATATTTTGAGCTTTGTCAATTTTTGACAATTTTCGCCTGAATGGCCCCTTTGAATACCTGGAAATGTATTTTTCAAGCAGATCAATTCTTCCCGACTTCATCGCAATATCATATTGCAATCTCATTGAGTCTAATGGTGCCAGTGCTTTAAATCCCGTAGCCACGGTTTGAGACCTGTGAGAGTCCACAGACTCCAGAATAGACCGTGCCTGAATACACCACTTTTTATCTACCTGATAATAATCACAGTTATTGACAAATTTTCTCAATTCATTTGTGTCACCCGATTCATACGCCCGATTGTAATTAAATTTACATTTCAGCGAAAAATCCTGTTTGGCCTGATCATAAGTACTTTTTATAAGAGAATCCAGTTTTGCCATCCTTTGGAGAGGAACCCTGAACCCATACCTGACTGTTTCTTTTTGCGATTGATTGACATTTTCTATACTGTCTATGAATTCATTATACAACTGCAGTTTCTCTACAAGTTCATTGCGATCAAATTGACTCAATTCATATTCATCCTCAGGGAACGTCTGACTGTAATTTTTAACAAGTGCAACAGAACTTCCTAATTCCTCAAGAAGTCTGCATCGTGATATAAACGAATCAACAGTATCTATGTCAAACCATCTCTTTCTTTCACGTTTTGAAGCATATTTTTTATAATCGCTGCGCATTGATTGAACTTTATTCAGGTAATGTATACAACTGATATAATCTTCATCCACAAAAGCTTTTTCTGAACTGTCCCAAAAGGATTCAACTGCAGATATAATACTGTCTCCATGATTGCGATTGCGAATACTATTTCTTATCAGAAAAAATATTCCTGTTCCAATTGCAATCCCACCAGTACTTGTAAGAATCACTGCACCGGCTTTGTTCCCCTTGCTCTCAAGGGATTCTGCTGTTGATAAAATGATCAAAAAAATAGTTACAAAAGAAATCAACTTGAATTTCATGCACCGGTTTTCCTGAGCAGTTGTCTGAACCTGTTTGATAACAAATTCTGAAATGTAATAATCACCTTAATAAATACTTCCATATACTTAAAAAAATCAATTTTCTAAATTTTTGAACCTCAATTAAAACAGTTTTCATTGTTTTGATAAATTTAGTTCAAAAACGTTTAAATAAATAAAATGCAAAAACTTGTGTAAGAATCATTACTGTTCAGATCTCAATACGCTTTAGCCCATATGACTCTTTTTTGTGATGGTTCTCCAGTAATCACACATCTACCCTCTTCCTGAGGACCATCAAGAGGTATACATCTTATTGTAACATTAAGATCATCTTTAACCTGTTTCTCCACTTCCTCAGAACCATTCCAGTGGCTTAATGCATACCCGCCATGGATTTCTGGCTTATTCTTGTTCTCTGGAGTAAAGAACTCATAAAATTTTTCTTTAGAATCGATATAATGAGTGTTATTGTTTCTGAACGCAAGAGCCTTCTGAAACAACCCTTTCTGAATCTCTTCAAGGACATCACATACAGTCCCGACAAACCCGGATCTGCTTTGTGAATATCTTTCTTTACGGGATTTATCACGCCGTCCGACAAAAACCGAATCACTGTCTATATCACGTGGACCGATTTCCAGATATAAAGGAATTCCTTTTTTTATCCAGGACCAGACCTTCTCTCCACCCCGCCCCTCACGTGTATCAACTTCAACAACCAGCTTACCGTTATTATAATTTATACTCCTTAGTTCTTCAGCCAATGAATTACAGTACTGAAACACTTCACCATCACTATCACCATGTATTAATGGCAGAATTACAATATGCGAAGGAGCCAGTCTGGGTGGCAGTACCAAGCCGTCATCATCACCATGAGCCATTATAAGCCCGCCTACAAGACGAGTGGAGACTCCCCACGAAGTAGTCCAGGCATACTCTTCTTTACCTGAGCTGTCCAGAAATTTAATATCAGAAGCTTTTGAGAAGTTTTGACCCAGAAAATGGGATGTTCCCGCCTGAAGCGCTTTCCTGTCCTGCATCATCGCTTCTATACATAAGGTTGACACCGCACCCGGAAAACGTTCGCTTTCAGTTTTTTCACCTTTTATAACCGGTATTGCCAGATATTCCTGCGCAAAATCAGCATAAACATTGAGCATTTTTCTTGTCTCATCCCAGGCTTCCTGTTCTGTAGCATGAACAGTATGCCCTTCCTGCCATAAAAACTCTGCAGTTCTGAGAAACAGTCTGGTTCTCATTTCCCAGCGCACAACATTGGCCCATTGATTAATCAGTAAAGGAAGATCTCTGTATGACTGAACCCATTTGGCAAACATTGCCCCGATAATAGTTTCTGAAGTCGGTCTTACGATTAAAGGCTCTTCCAGCTCCCCGGCAGGAATCAGCTTACCTTCAGGGCCAGCTTCAAGACGATGATGAGTAACAACGGCACACTCTTTTGCAAAACCCTCAACATGCTGAGCTTCTTTTTCAAGGAAACTTTTTGGTATAAAAAGAGGAAAATATGCATTTTTATGCCCGGTTGCCTTGAACATACCATCCAGAGTTTTCTGAATGTTTTCCCATAAGCTGTAACCCCATGGTTTAATAACCATACACCCCCTGACAGGTGAATTTTCAGCCAGATCAGCAGCTTTTATCACCTGCTGATACCATTGCGGGTAATCTTCATTTCTGGTAGGTGTGATCGCATTCATTGGCTTTTTTCCAGCCATTGTTCTCCTCCTTGAATATCACAAACTTATAAAAATATACAAGCTGCCCTCTCCGTTTTAAACCGAAACTTCGACTAATGGTTGTTTCAGAAATCCGGATAAATATGGGAAAGGAACAGAATCAATGATGAAACAGTCTCAAACCACTGAAAGCCATCACAATACCATACTCATTACATGCTTCAATCACAAGGTCATCACGAACCGAACCACCAGGCTGAACTATATATTTAACACCACTCTGACGTGCCCTGTCGATATTATCCCTGAACGGAAAAAATGCATCTGAAGCCATTGAGACCCCATCTATCAGATTAAGCCACTCTCTTTTTTCTTCTGAAGATAATCGCTGAGGTTCTTTTTTGAAATTATTCTGCCATACATACTGCTCTGCAGGCGTTAATGATTCTTCAAGAAACTGATCAATAGCATTGTCCCGTTCTGCCCTTTTAATTACGTCTTTAAAATCAAGATTATGGACTACCGGATGCTGACGCAGAAACCAGCGGTCAGCTTTCGATGCTGCAAGCCGAGTACAATGAACACGTGACTGTTGCCCGGCACCGACGCCTACAACCTGCCCACCAGTAGCGAAACAAACTGAATTGGATTGTGTGTATTTAAGAGTTATTTGAGCGAGTATCAGATCCCTCACTGCTTCATCGGGTATATTTTTTCCTGAAGTGACTCTGTTTTCAAGTGTCTCTTCAGTAATCTCCACATCATTTCTTGCCTGTTCAAAACAGATACCAAAAATCTCCCTTTTTTCCGTTTTTGGAGGATTAAACGATGAGTCCATCTGAAGAACAACATAGTTGCCGTTTTTCTTCTCTTTCAGAATTTCTAAAGCATCCGGCTCATATCCTGGTGCTATGATACCATCAGAAACTTCACGCTTAATCAATCTGGCTGTAGCACAATCAACAATATCACTACATGCAGCCCAATCTCCAAATGAAGAAACCCTGTCTGCGCCCCGAGCCCGCGCATAAGCAATCGCCAATGGTGAAAGTTCAATATCATCAACAAAGCATGTCTTCTTGATCTCTTTTGTCATTGGAACCGCAACTGCCGCGCCTGCAGGACTTACATGTTTGAATGAAGCAGCCGCAGGAAGTCCAAGAGCATTCCTTAGCTCATTAACCAGTTGCCATGAATTTATCGCGTCCAATAAATTTATGTAACCCGGACTGCCATTGAGAACCATTAAAGGTAATTGTCCCGAAACTGAATAAATACGCGCATCTCCCTGATGTGGATTACATCCATATCTAAGTGGTAATTCATTTCTGTTCACCAATGAACTCCTTATTTAAAATTTTCAAGTTGATCAAAATCCAAAGTGGCAAAATAATCATCAACAGTTTCACTTCTCCTTATTTGTACAATACTGCCATCCTCCCTGAACAGCAGTTCAGCAGACCGTAATTTCCCATTATAGTTAAACCCCATTGCATGTCCATGTGCTCCGGTATCATGTATCACAATAATATCCCCAGGCTCAATTTCAGGAAGCATTCGATCAATTGCAAATTTGTCATTGTTTTCACATAACGATCCGGTTACATCATACTTATGATCATACGACATGTTCTCTTTTCCAGAAACTGAAATGTGATGATATGCACCATAAAGAGCTGGCCGCATGAGATTTGCCATATTTGCATCAAGCCCAATATACGTTTTGTATGTGTTTTTGACATGCAATACACGGCTCACCAGGTACCCAAACGGTCCTGTTATCATTCTTCCGCTCTCCATATAAATCCTGGGCAGCCTTAAACCTGAATTCACTAAATATTTCTCATACTCTGCTTTTATCCCATTTGAAATTTCATTAATATCCAGTTTCTTCTGGTCTGGATGATACGGGATGCCAAAACCGCCTCCCAAATTTACAAACTCAAACGAGATGTCAAGTTCTTTTGATAATTGAACAACGAGTTCAAAAAGCATTGAAGCTGTCTGGACAAAATAGTCGGGGTTCAGCTCATTTGAAGCAACCATTGTATGTAACCCAAATCTTTTTACCCCTTTTTCTTTTAAAATTTTGTAACCCTCAAACAACTGATCTCTGGTAAACCCATATTTTGCTTCCTGGGGTTCACCAATTATAGCATTTCCGGATCTTAATGGACCAGGATTATATCTTACACAAATCAGATCTGGTATTGTTCCGATATGGTTTTCCAGATACGGAATATGACTTATATCATCAAGATTGATTATCGCTCCCAGCTCAAAAGCTTTTTTAAATTCCTCGGCAGGTGTATCATTTGATGTAAACATAATATTTTCACCGGATATACCGCATTTGTCGGCCAGAAGAAGCTCAGGAAGAGAGCTGCAGTCAGCTCCAAAACCCTCCTGTTTCAGTATTTTCATTAAATACGGATTTGGAGCAGCTTTAACTGCAAAATACTCTTTAAAACCATCAACCCAGGAAAAAGCATCTATAAGATTACGTGCGTTTTCCCTTATTCCACGCTCATCATAAATATGAAACGGCGTTGGATATTTCCTGATAATTTGATCAATTTTCGATGAAAAGGGACCTTTCTTCTTTTCGGACATTATCATTCCTTCCATTTATAAAATCATTATAAAGAGTTTGAAAATACGATTTTTCAATACTGTTGTCACCCACCTTTTAACAGGAGAGATTAAATAGAATGTTCAAAACCAGCATTATTCCTGAATAACAATTGAATTTTAAAGTATTCTCTGTTTAAAACAACCTTGTTTCCAGACCAGAAGCCACCAGACTCAAGCTGCTGTTCTGTTCAAACTATTTTATTAGCAATTTCAACCTAATCCAGAACTTCTTCTATTTAAAAATCTGTTGGAAAAATTTTGATTCGTTTCCAATTTCAGTATATCTTAATTCGTTCTAAAATGTAATAAACAAGATTTGGGTGTATATTTTAAACGTATATAATTTTACCCGAATAAAAACACAATCGTACTTAATCGGACAAGGTCTATATACACCGAAAGAAGAGATTCAGAAATTCATTTTCAAGCAGAAACGTTCTCTTAATTCCAGAAGGACTTCAGCATCAGCCAGTGCATCATGAAGCGGATTGTGGTCATGAGGTCTTTTTCTAAGGTGATTGAAATTACAATACATATTATGTTCCAATCCCAAATAAAGGGAAAGCAGATTTGATGAACTGAATCCAAATGGATTTCTGCCTGTGAAATGGTAAAAGTACCAGTTCACGAATTGCCAATCAAAACCATTGTTATCTGATAGAAAAAACAGATTTTCACCCCCCTTTTCATGAAGCCACCTCTCAAACCTCTTCATTACATCACCAGGATCATCAAACCCAAGTGTTTCTTCCCTGGTAAAACCACATACCTTAAGTGCATCTGGATTCCATTTACATGAAACCGGTTTTAAACGTGCATAAAACTTCTTTGAAAGTGAAGGCTCAATAATAACAGCACCAAGAGCAATCATTGAAAAATCTGCTGG
>Ga0209723_1000500_pt1 | contig 72323 bp, 58 predicted proteins | sample BiotimSIPDNA_2_FD_185750 | JGI IMG/M metagenome (GOLD analysis project Ga0209723, IMG submission 185750) | Anaerobic biogas reactor microbial communites from Washington, USA - Biogas_R2 time_0 SIP DNA (SPAdes) (version 2) | ecosystem: Engineered > Bioreactor > Anaerobic > Unclassified | place... | reverse complement strand
AGGCTCAACCTCAAGCCGGCCAGGGAGATATGTCATGCCTGATGCTGGTACTCCTGTCGCAGCCGTGAAAATCTTTCACAAAGAAACGTCATGAGCCCATAATACTTATGCAGACGATCATAAGGAAGTGGAAGATGCAGAGGGCGGTGATTAGTCCTGCCGAACAGCTGCAAGATTCCGGCGAATAGCGGCAGAATAGTGATAGTGTCTAAGCATTACTCTTAATCGGGATTCGCCTGGAAATGAGCCGTTTGAACTCATACGAACAAGATCCTTGTATCCCGGTTCGCGATAACCTGCAGCATCACACTCCTGAAAGAGACGTAGCCGAGTTTCTTCGACGAACTGCTCGATAAACTGACAACGGTAGTGCTCCTCTATGCCAGGAGCCCAGAGTAATGTTGCGGAGGCGATTCTGCGGTCTATATCCGCCAAATAGATGAGATCTGTTTGGATAATGGTTGCACATATATGTTCAATGAGGCGTTTGGCATAGGAGAGGATGTATGGTAATCGACTATATATTAAATTCCATTGGGTTAGTTTTGCATCCCAGTCAGAAAAGATAAAATTGATGTTGAGTGGTTCCGTATGGATGGCTCTATGGTGCGTAAATAGATGGATAGCTTTATTGCAGATACCATCGAACCCATCCTCGGCGGTTTTGTCATAACGCAATCGTGCAATGTACTCGGCATCGAATCTCTTGGATTCACCTAGAATTTCAAGCACTGTGCAGATGCGTTTCGAATGTTCAGATACCTCGCCTCCTCTATGTGAAAGCATTTCTGCTGGATCTTCTGCCATAGAACTGCCAAATCTCTCTAAATCTGCGGCGATAATCTCGAGTAAGCACAAATTTTCTTGAAGGGGTTTACGAATAAGCGCATAAGCCACATTAAGCTTGGCTTTTCGTGCAGTCTCGAGTGCCTCGTAAATAAAATGCAAAAAATCCGATAGAATGGCAGGAAATGTAATTGTCCGAAGAACTTTAGCCCGTTCTTCTATGCGACCTGACAGCTCAAGCCATTCAAAAACGTCAGCTGCCGCATCTAGTTGCTTTCGTTCTGCCTCGTCGAAATTACTTAAGCGATGCCAAAATATTCCCTGTTTCTCTCCAGAGCGAACAAGCTCAACAAGAGAATTGTGAATTAAAAAGCACAGGCTATGGGCAGGGAAGAATTGCTCAGGAAGGAATGTTCTGCTCGGCGTATTCTGCATACTGCTGTCTTGCACTGTATTTGTACTAGGTTGCGGTGTCCGTTTGCTAGAGCTTATGCTTTGCCCTCTGAGATGTTGAATATTAGCGGGGTAGGGGGTAGGCCCACTTCTCTGATTTCATGAATGATGCCTTTTGCGAGTGCGAAGTCGGGTGTTTCCGTCTTGCCCTTAACGAATAGGTGAAGTAACTCCGCCTCTGTGAGTTTGGAGTTCTTTGTGATTATGCGTTGCACAACCTGGCTTAACGCGCCGACGCGGTTGCATATCTCAGTTAGCTGGAAATAGGTTGTGGAAGTAGGGGCCTGAAAAGTCCAATTGATTCCGTGAAAAAGGAAGCAGGAGGCTGAAGCCGCAAAACGGCGCTGCCCGGCCATAAAAACAGCAGTCGCAATAGAATCGACCGAGCCAATATTATGCATAGTGAGAGGTATAGGAAGCGCGCGAAGATAGTTGTACAGGGTTACGCCACATTCTACTGCACCACCAGCAGAGGAAAAGAGTACGTAGATGTCGGTCGCTAATTGCCTATTCAAGATGTCGTTACAGGCCCCAATAAACCGATTGGTGGTCTGAGGGTTGATAACGTCGTGGAATGATAGATATACAGTTTGTCTCGAGGCCGCTTCTTGTTCGGCATTAGATTGGCTTCTGGCTAAGGATAATGATGGATGGGATAAGCTATCCGGTGTTGGCATAGGTCGTTTTTGCTCATTCATGGTCTGAACCCGCGCATTGCCCTTCTGAGTTCGTGTTTTCCAGCATCCAGCCTAACAATCTGATCTCCTTCTTGCTAATGCTATAATGCGTCTCCCTGAAGAACCGCATCACCGCGGCGAGGATCCGCTTATTATCTCCTTCGAAGTTGAATTCCCAATAGGCATCTTTAGACACGTAGGCTTTCTTCAGATAGCCAGCGTTAGCAAGCTTCTCGTTAAGCGAGTCGAAATCTGTGTCCGAAAAGCTAGTCATTGGCGTAATAATGTCCGTGCTTCGAGGACGATCGCAATGCAGATGCGCGATTCGAAGCATTATATCCCAATGCCTTCCCTTTGGATAATGGCAAACCTGATATTGAGAACGGTAACATTGCACGGGGGTGAATTATCTAACCCGCAGGCAAACAATCCGCCAGCCGATGAAGCAACGAAGGGACGATAGCGAACAGTATTGAGTATAGGGTGGAGAAAATCATCTCCACCGTTCGGGCGTATCGTGGCATAATCCGGTTCTGCATTGCGGGAGACCCTCGTGGACAAGAAGCAGCTCAGCGAACGCGACATCTGCTCGAAGTTCATCCTGCCGGCCGTCAAGAGGGCGGGATGGGACGAGATGGCGCAGGTCCGCGAGAACGTGTACTTCACCAAGGGCAGGATCATCGTCCGCTGGCGGCTCGTCACGCGCGGCAAGGGGAAGCTCGCGGACTTCATCCTCTACTACAAGCCCAACATCCCCATCGCCGTCATCGAGGCGAAGGACAACAACCACAGCGTGGGCGACGGGATGCAGCAGGCCCTCGACTACGCCGTCACCCTCAACATCCCCTTCGTGTTCTCGTCGAACGGAGACGGGTTCGTGTTCCACGACCGCACCGGCACCTGTCCCGTGAAGGAATCCACCCTGGCGCTCGACGCCTTCCCGTCGCCGGCCGAGCTGTGGGACAGATACCGTCGGTGGAAGGGCCTGGAGCCGGAACAGGAGAAGGTCGTCCTCCAGGACTACTTCGACGACGGAAGCGGCAAGGCGCCACGGTACTACCAGTGCAACGCCATCAACGCCGCCATCGAGGCCATCGCCAAGGGGCAGAACCGCGTCCTCCTCGTGATGGCCACTGGCACCGGCAAGACCTACAGCGCATTCCAGATCGCCTGGCGCCTGTGGAAGTCGGGGCGGAAGAAGCGCATCCTGTTCCTCGCCGACCGGAACATCCTCGTGGACCAGACGATGGTGAACGACTTCCGGCCGTTCGGCAAGGCGATGGCGAAGCTCAGCACCGGGACGAAGACCATCGAGCGGGAGGACGGCCTGGCGGTCGCCCTCCCCACGGCGCTCGACAAACAGCGGCGCATCGACACCTCCTACGAGATCTACCTCGCCCTCTACCAGGCGATCACCGGCCCCGAGGACCGGCAGAAGCTCTTCCGGGAGCTGTCGCCCGGCTTCTTCGACCTCATCATCGTGGACGAGTGCCACCGCGGCAGCGCCGCCGAGGACGCCGTCTGGCACGACATCCTGACGCACTTCTCCAGCGCGACGCAGATAGGCCTCACCGCCACGCCGAAGGAGACCGAATACGTCTCGAACATCGACTACTTCGGCAAGCCGGTCTACTTCTATTCGCTCAAGCAGGGCATACAGGACGGCTTCCTCGCGCCGTACAAGGTCGTCAAGGTCCACATCGACCGCGACGTCGAGGGATACCGGCCGGAGAAGGGGAAATTGGACCGCGACGGCAACGAGGTGCCGGACCGCATCTACAACCAGAAGGACTACGACCACACCCTCGTCATCGACGACCGCACCAAGGTGGTGGCGAAAAAGATTTCCGACTATCTCAAGGAAAGCGGCGACCGGTTCCAGAAGACGATCGTCTTCTGCGTCGACACCGAGCACGCCGCGCGGATGCGCCAGGCGCTGGTGAACGAGAACGCCGACCTCTGCCAGGAGAACGAGCGGTACGTGATGCGCATCACCGGCAACGACGCCGAGGGGTGCGCGGAGCTGGGCAACTTCATCGACCCGGAGTCGAAGTACCCCGTCATCGTCACCACCTCGCGGCTGCTCTCGACGGGGGTGGACGCGCAGACCTGCCGGCTCATCGTGCTGGACCGGCCCGTCGGGTCGATGACCGAGTTCAAGCAGATAGTGGGGCGCGGCACGCGCGTGCACGAGGACACGAAGAAGTACTACTTCACGATCATCGACTTCCGCGGGGCCACCGGACACTTCGCCGACCCCGACTTCGACGGCGAGCCGGTCCAGATTTATGAGCCGCCCGACGGCGGTCCAATCGTCCCGCCCGACGGTCCGCCGGAGGGCGGGGGGGAGGGCCCCAACCCTCCCGAGCCGGGCGACGACGAGACCGTGATAGTGGACTATCCAGAACCGCCCGACATCACGATACCGCCCGACGGGGAGAAGCGGTACAAGATCTACGTCGACGGCGTGAGCGCCAACATCATCGCCGAGCGCGTCGAGTACCTGGACGAGTACGGCAAGCTCGTCACGGAGAGCCTGCGGGACTTCACCAAGAAGGCGCTCAAGAAGCGGTTCGCGAGCCTCGACGACTTCCTCCAGCTCTGGAACGAGGCGGAGCGCAAGCAGGCCATCGTCGAGGAACTGGCAGCCGAGGGGCTTCCGCTCGGGCCGCTCGCCGAAGAGGTCGGCAAGAACCTCGACCCGTTCGACCTCATCTGCCACGTCGCGTTCGACCGCCCGCCCCTCACGCGGCGCGAGCGCGCCGAGAACGTCCGCAAGCGCGACGTCTTCAGCAAATACGGGCCTCAGGCCCGCGCCGTGCTGGACGCCCTGCTACTGAAGTACCAGGACGACGGGGTGCTCGACCTCGACGACCCGAGGATACTCCAGGTCTCGCCGTTCGACGCGATGGGGACGCCGGTGCAACTCATCAAGCAGTTCGGCACCCGTTCGGATTTCGAGGAAGCCGTCCACGAGCTGCAGGACGCGCTCTACCAGGAGGTAGTCTAGGCAATGTCCGTCCGCAACGTCGTGAAGTCCATCCAGGACATAATGCGCCAGGATGTCGGCGTCGACGGGGACGCCCAGCGCATCTCCCAGCTCTGCTGGATGTTCTTCCTGAAGATCATCGACGACCAGGACAAGCAGCTCGAGCTGATGCACGACGGCTACCGCTCGCCGATCCCGAAGAAGTACCAGTGGCGCACCTGGGCGGCCGACCCCGAGGGGATCACCGGGGAGGCGCTCCTCGACTTCGTCAACGGCGAACTGTTCCCCGCGCTCAAAGAGCTCCCCGCCTCCGGCAAGCCCGGGGACCGCCGGCGGGTCGTCCGCGGCGTCTTCGAGGACGCCTACAACTATATGAAGTCGGGCCAGCTGATGCGGCAGGTCGTCAACAAGATCAGCGCCGTGGACTTCAACAACCTGACCGAGCGGCAGCACTTCGGCGACATCTACGAGCAGATACTCAACGACCTCCAGAGCGCCGGCAACGCGGGGGAGTACTACACCCCGCGGGCCGTCACCGCGTTCATGGCGGACCGCATCGATCCCAGGCCCGGCGAGATCCTTCTGGACCCGGCCTGCGGGACGGGAGGGTTCCTCACCTGCGCCATACGTCATATGCGGGCGCGCTACGTGAAGAAGGTCGAGGACGAGCAGCGGATGCAGCAGGCCCTCCGCGCGGTGGAGAAGAAGCAGCTCCCGCATATGCTCTGCGTGACGAATATGCTCCTGCATGGCATCGAGGACCCCGGCTTCGTCCGGCACGACAACACGCTCGCGCGGCCGTACATCAGCTACGGGCAGGCCGACCGCGTGGACATCGTCCTCACAAACCCGCCCTTCGGGGGGCGCGAGGAGGACGGGATCGAGACCAACTTCCCCAAGCACTTCCAGACGCGCGAGACCGCGGACCTGTTCCTCGCCCTCATCATACGCCTGCTCAAACCCGGCGGGCGCGCCGCCGTCGTGCTGCCGGACGGCTCGCTCTTCGGGGAGGGTGTCAAGACGCGGCTCAAGGAACACCTGATGCACGAGTGCAACCTCCACACCATCGTCCGGCTGCCCAACAGCGTCTTCAAACCCTACGCCAGCATCGGCACCAACCTGCTCTTCTTCGAAAAGGGCGAGGAGACGAGGGAGACCTGGTTCTACGAGCACCGCGTCCCCGAGGGGCAGAAGGCGTACTCGATGACCAAGCCCATCCGCGTGGAGCACCTCAAGCCCTGCGTCGAGTGGTGGGGCGGCGCGAAGCGGAAGGGGCGCAAGGAGACCGAGGTCGCCTGGAAGGTGGGCATCGACGAGGTGAAGGCGCGCGGCTACAACCTCGACTTCAAGAACCCCCATACGGTCGAGGATGATCACGGCGACCCGGCGGAGCTGCTGGCGAAACTGAACGAAGCTGAGAAGCAAACCGCCGCGTTACGTGATAAGCTCAAGGTAATTCTGTCGGAATCACTGCTGCGATGAGACCCGTCCCACTTCTAGCCCATTTCAGCCGCTTCACTGAAAACCCGGATGCCCTTCAACGACTGCGACGATTTATCCTCGGCCTTGCGATCAGAGGAAAGCTGGTCAAGAAAGAATCGAAGGACCAGCCTGCGGTCGAACTACTCAAACAGATCCAGGCGAATGCTAATGCATTGATCTCCAGAAGGCGGGCAACCAATAGCAGCGATACGATACAGGAAGATGAGATCCCTTTCACTGTCTCGCCGGAAATGGTGTTCGCTCGATTGGCAACCATCGCTAGAATCGAAAAAGGCAGTGTAGGAATTCAAAAAGCAACGCCAGGGCAATATCCACTTGTGACTCTGGCCAAAGAGCGAGCAACTTCCGCAGAATATCAATTCGATGGAGCCGCCGCCATCGTGCCGCTGATCTCATCCACGGGGCATGGGCACGCAAGCTTGAAGAGAATGCACTATCAGGAAGGGAAGTTTGCTCTTGGCAACATTCTCTGTGCTGTGATTCCATTTGCCCCAGAGATCATCTCGGCGCGATATCTCTACGAATACCTATGGGCTTATAAAGAACCGCTTCTTGTCGCCAAGATGATTGGCACGGCCAACGTGAGCCTTACGATTGGAAAAATCGGTGAGACCCCCATTCCAATCATTTCACCGCGATCACAGGCGTGTTTGCATGAGCTAATGGTTCTGTGTGATCGTTTAGAAACAGCCCAGGAGGAGCGCGAAGATAAGCGAGACCGGCTGGTGGCGGCATCGTTGAATCGCCTGAGCAACGGGGCGGATGAGAAATCCTTCCGCGAGCACGTTCGGTTCCACCTCGAGCATCTTCCGCGCCTCACTGTGCGGCAAGAACATATCTGGCAACTCAGACGGACCATCCTGGACCTCGCAGTGCGGGGGAAGCTTGTCGGGCAGGATCCGAAGGATGAGCCGGTGCCAGACTTGATAAGGCGTATTCAGGCTGAGAAGGGGAGGGCAAGAAAGACAGTCCAAGACAGGAGAAATGATTTAGTGCAACAATCCGAGGATAACCATCAACGGTTCGAACTGCCGGTTAGCTGGAAATGGATACTCTTCGGGGATGTTGCATCTTTCTCGGCGGGAAGGACACCATCCCGACATGATTCCAGCTTTTGGAATACTGGTGATTATCCATGGGTTAGCATCGCCGACATGCAGGACGGAGGTACTGTTGTCGCTACGAAGGAGACAGTAAGTAAGCAGGCTCGAGACCAGATCTTCCGCGCGGAGCCGTCGCCTAGTGGAACAATGATCATGAGTTTCAAACTCACGATAGGGAAGATATCTAAACTTGGTACAGCAGCGTATCACAATGAAGCAATCATCTCGATCCGTCCATACTTGCCAGAGATGTATGACTATCTATTCCTGGTGCTTCCACAATTTGCCAGATTGGGTGATACAAAAGATGCAATTAAAGGGGCAACACTTAATCGCTTATCGATTGCAAACATATGCCTACCTCTCCCCCCCCTTGCCGAGCAACGCCGCATCGTGGCCAAGGTAGATGAGCTGATGGCGATATGCGACAAGCTCGAGGCGCAAATTACCGCTGTCCAAGCTGAAAGTCAGCGTTTCCTCGAAGCCGTCCTGCACGAAGCACTCAACGGGGCAGCCTGAGCCCCTAACAGCACTCCGACCCTTCGCTCACGTCCCCAAGATTCTGCGGAGCTTCTTCAGCGCGTAGCGGATGTGCTGGGAGACGGTGGTCTGGTGGATGCCGAGGCGGGCGGCGACCTCGCGCTGTGACAGGGCGCGGAGGTAGCGGAGCCGCAGGCATTCGCGCTGGCGGGGCGTGAGGTGGCGCTTCATCACCCGCCGCACGGCGCGCATCCGCTCCCTGACGAGGCGTTCGCGGGCCCTCCTTCTCCTCTCCTCCTTCCTCGGATCCTCCGCCGGGACGGGTGTGCGCGCGAGCGTGTCCAGGTAGAAGGGGTCGAACGGGATCTCCTTGTAGAGGTAATCCAGGCGGGACACGTCAGGAGGCCTCCGTGGCCCTCGGGGAGTGCGGTTCGGGCTGTGGGCGGGGGGCGGGTGGCCGGCGGGAGGAGGAGGGGCGGGCGCGGGCGGCGTGGGCGCCGGGGAGGGCGGCGGCGTCGAGCGTGTCGAGGAGGGTGAGGTCCGGGTCGGCGGGGTCGAGCGGAGCGTCGAAGGAGACGGCGAGGAGGTCGGCGCGGCGCTTCTCGGCGAGCTCGCGGCCCTCGCTCAATCCCAGAAGGGATTTCGACTCTCCCGCTAGGCGGGATCGCTCAATCCCAAACTAAAAGGGCCCCGGTTGGGGCCCTTTTAGTTTGGCTCCCCGGGCAGGACTCCCTTCGACTCGGGCACCTTTGACGCCCTCGCTCAGGATAAACTCACCTGCGGGGCGACGCGCCCCTGCTTTGCGCAAGCCGTTCTTTCTTCTGTCTGCTCCACCCCTGAATCTGGGCCTCGCGTTTCATTGCGCTGCTCCTGTCAGGGAGCGTCTCGGAATAGACAAGCCGGACCGGCCAGCGGTATTTCGTGTATCGACAGCCTTGACCATGATTATGATCATGGAGCCGCTGCTCGAGGTCGTTGGTGATGCCGGTGTAGTAGGTGCCGTCGCGGCAACGGAGAATGTATAGATGCCAGGTTGGTGCGGCAAGCATGGAGGAAGTATATAGTTTTGAGATAATTCGATGAAGGGATTTCAAGAGATGTCGCGTGCGCTCGATCCTCCCCTTCGGGGAACTCGCGGCCCTCGCTCAATTCCAGAAGGGATTTCGACTCGCAAGGGGCTTCCGCCCCATGCTCGCTCAATTCCAGAAGGGATTTCGACTCTCCCGCTAGGCGGGATCGCTCAATCCCAGAAGGGATTTCGACTCTCCCGCTAGGCGGGATCGCTCAATCCCAAACTAAAAGGGCCCCGGTTGGGGCCCTTTTAGTTTGGCTCCCCGGGAGGAGGGGAGACAGAACAATTATCTGGGACGTGTTCGACTACGTTTTTGAGGGTGACCGCCGGCGGATGAGGCGGATCCGAGTGATCCGGACCTACCGGAATCCGATATTCCTCGCCCGGGAATGGGCGGAGGCGATGAAGGCGGGCAATTTCCGGTCTCAACAGACCTTTGCCAGGGCGATCGGGCTATCCCATGCCCGAGTTTCCCAGGTATTGGGCCTTCTCCGGCTCTACCCGGATACTCTAGACGCTCTGGATGCCCTCGGCGATCCGCTCTATTCCCGGAAGGTCACCGAACGGAAGCTCCGACCGATCTTAAACCTCCCGAAAGAAAAGCAATGTACCAAGCTCTTAAAAATGCTCTCATCCCTGTTTTAAATTTATCACATCCCGATTTTTTATGGCCATCGTTGTGGTGCACAGCCATAATGAGTTACAATATTAGTTAGGGCGTTTCGTATATTGTGCGTTCTTCAGATAGCACCCTCATTTTACTGATCCGGAGATCATTTTGTGCAAAGCTCTTGCCGGACAGAACACACCGGTGGGCGGGTACTCCTGGGAGCGGGGGTGCCTGTTAGCATTGCGGTCTTGCTTTCCCCTAGTCATGATAGCCGAGTTAGGTGATCATATTGTATTGGTTAGCTCGCCCGAGTATAAGTGCCAAAGGAGATGTGGGGCAACGCACCTTCTGTGTTTCAGTTCGACTGGAGCGCTAAGATGGGACAGACGTTAGTAACCGTACCGAAGTTGAGGTTCAGCGAACCGCGGCGCAACCTGCCCGGGCGAAACGGAACCGCAACGGTCGAGGATCGTTTCACGATCGCCTTTATGCGCGCATATCTTTTGCAGGCCCCGTTGATTCACTCTGGCGCGTTGCGAACACAGATGGCGTTCGCCCGTGAGATACCCGTAAACGGATACGGTATTGCCGACCTGATGGTAGTAGTGTGGCAGAGACCTCCCGGTGAGACATTCACAGACGTAGCTTCTTTCGCTCGCATCGCCAAGCCCTGCACGCGAGCTTTCGAGAGCAAGCTAACCGACTGGAGGCGAGCGATGAGTCAGGCGTCGCGCTACCGCTTCTTCTCGAATCAGGCTGTGGTTGTGTTGCCGCCGGCCGTGGCGCAGCGAGCAATACCGTTCCTCGACACATTCCGCAAGATCAAGGTGGGGCTTTGGTCCTTCTGCCCGGACAGTGACCGTATTAGGGCGTACTTCACACCTCGGGCCGCCGCCGCTAAATCTGCAAAATACTACATTAATGCGATCGGTCTTGTGAGTTTAGCCGCTACGCAAGCTCTGCCCATCGCTCAAAAAGGTCGAGTGAAGCCCGCATAGCCTCAAGCCTTTCCTGGTTTGCCTCCACGTCCTGGGAGAAACCTGCCTCCTGTAATTTGGCCCAAAGTTCAGACGCTCGCTCTATACGCAGGCGGAAACTCGCCAAGTCCGTTGCGGTGTCACCTGTGCATACCTCCGTGCACAGTACGTTCAACGCTTCCCACGACTGAAGCGCCTCTTCAGTACGTGAAGGCTCACCGTCCTTATAGATGGCATCACTGGGGGAGCCGGTGGCAACATCTGGCACAACGGATCTGAAATCATCGAAATCGGATGCTCTGATATGGGAGAGAAGCGGCGCGCTGACATACCGAATAACCGGCTGCTGTCCTCCTCCACGGTCTCTCGCATACTTGTTTATAGAGAAATGTCTGAGCGTGGAAAACCATCCGCTAGCACAAACCGTGGCCCCAGCGACCCCCATCAACGGGCTGAGCAGATGGCAATACCCATTGAGAACCCGAGCGCCGTTGATAGATAACACATAGTTGATATACATCCAACCAGCAATGACTTCGGACTGGTAGAGGTCCGAGCGTACATAATTTCCGCTATCGCGGGCAGAACCGCTGCCAACGAGCACATAGTATCCATCCGGTGGTGTTTCCAACCCCGTGAGAGCATCGAGGATGTCTCTGAAATCGTCGTCGTGTATGATGGCGTCACGGTCTACGGCCAGCGTTGCATAGACGGAGGCACCTCCCAAGTCAGTGGCAATCCTCTTGGTATGCCCGATGAAGTTGAGAGCTATGGCTGTATCGATCGAGTCTGCCTTCGGCACATAGATGTTCGGTGCGATCCATTCTTCTAGCCCTAGCTCGCCCTGAACACGAAGCGATGCCTCGATGATATCCCGCACGGCTGTTCCTGAAATTAGTGCCGCCCGACGCGGCGTCACCAGATGGTCCCATTGCTCCAGACTGCCCAGATTGGGATCCGAGTGTCGGAGGAATGCAGTGGCAAAGTACTCGGGATCCATCAGAAGCATACCGCCCGCGCCACGTAACAGAGCAAGCTGGTCACGCATTTTCTCGGGCGTGATGTACCGTGGGCTGAACACAACACCAGAGATTTGACCTTCCGCGAGTCCTCGCTCCAGCTTGTCTTTTGGGCCGAAACCGTGTTGTGCGAATATCTTCATGGTTGCACCTTCCTGAGTTCATCTTCGACGAGGTCCAATTGCGCAAACCGGAGCGCAGGCTTCTTACGCATGCATCGATCGATGAGAGAACAGAAGCCCGCCGGTATGTCTCCTCGATATGAAGCAAGCGGCTGCGGCCTGATGTTCATTATTCTGTAGACAGTTGCATATGCGTGTTCCGGTTGTGGTGCGAATGGGTGCGTTCCGCTCGCCAGCACATAGATCGTCAGTGCCGAGGCGTAGATATCACAGCGAAAATCCATATTGCTTTTGTAGTCGGGTCGCAAGAGTTCCGGTGCCATATACCTCAGGGTGCCCGGGGGAGTTCCCCCTTGTGTCAGCTCAGTTCCGTGCATCTTGTAGGCAATCCCGAGGTCCAGCATAACGAATCGCCGGTCCTCTATACCCGTGTCTATGATGTTGTCGGGCTTGATATCCCTGTGAAGGTATCCGACCTGAGTTAGCGCACGGATCAGTGAAATGAGGATGGTGAACAGCGCATGCAGGGCCTCATAAGACGGGGGCGGCTGCCTGCCAATCCATTCGTTCAACGGTTCACCGGGGAGGAATTCTTCGCTGTATACGAGGTAGTCATTGCTACCGATGGTATGCATCGCGGCGGCGACTGTTCCCAGCCTCACCAAATAAGGAGATTCACACTGCCCCAGTGCTATGACTTCCCTGGTGGCTCTGGCAACGAGCTGGTCGCGGCGGAGGATTTCTTCATCGGAGACCGCTGGCGGAATGAATACCGCTTTGAGGGCTTCACGTTTCCCTCTGGCGTTCCACATACGATAGACGGCCTTGAATCCACCTGTGCGCACATGTTCCGGAGCCGTTTGTAGGCCCAAGGATTGTCGCATATCTTCTTCTGACGGTACTGGGAAAGGCATGGTTGTTATACCATTTCTTGACTCGAACCTGCTGGATTCTAGTTATTTCCCTCACCTAGTCTGTGAGCAGACTTTGCATATCGACGGTCGGTTAAGACCAGTCACTCATATGGGTAGAATTTCTCCAAAATACCCCCCCCGCATGTTTAAAGTTGTAGATATATCGCTAGTTGCTGAATTTTAACATCGTGATGATGAAGAAGTCGGTCTTTATCGAAGCTGATGTAGGCCGGGTGGGTGGAGAGGCGGATGTTTTTCTGGCGGTAGGCTTCGATGAAGCGGCGCGGGGAAAGGCCCTGGAGAGCGGGGGTGAACTTTCCCCGGAGGCGGTGGATGGTCTGATCGATGCTGTCGGGTCTCAAGATGCCCTCGTCTACGAGGCCGCCGCGTGCCGTGGGATCGCCCTTGTAGATGGAGCCGTCCCCGCCTTTGAAAAGCTCCACGGCGAGGCGGAGAAATAGCCGATACTCGGCGTCCTCAAGGGGGACCTTGGCGCCCGCCACGCGGATTATATTGTCGGCCCTCCGCTCGACTTCGCCGGTGATCTCGATGGGGAGACGGCTCTTGAAGCCGTGGCGGGTGAACTCCTTTTCCTGCGCCGGCGTGAGGGTGACTATAACGGGCCGGGCCGGGGCTTTCTTTAAGGCCGTGGAAAGATCGATCTTGAAGGGGTCTTTCTCGGTGAGCGTGGTTGTGTAAACGTCGTGATTCTCCAGGTTCACGAGGGCGGCCTGGTCGGTGATCTGGAGAGTGGGGAAAACCGCAAGGCAGCGGTCTGGGCGGCCGGACAGCATATTGGGGAGGGCAAGGAGCGCTTCCGAGGCGGCCCGGGCGTCCGGGAAAAGGGCGAGAACTACGGCCAGGGTAAAACCGCCGGCCTGGGCCTCGCCGAGATAGAGAAGATGGTTGTCCAGCCTCGAAGGTTTACCGTTGAATGAGTTGATCTCCCTGATTTTCTCACTGACGGTATCAAGGTTGAGGCGATATGCGGCGAGGTCTTTTCTGGTAAAGGGCAGAGGGTCAACGTCGGGGTCTTGGTCACAGAAGGCGACGGCGGCGATGCCCTTACTTCCCGCCGGGGGCGGGGTGAGCCTCATGCCCGAGCATGGGAGGGCGCAGCGATCCGGGCAAGGAACATAATCTTTCCCCACTTCGAGACGGGCAAAGTCAAGAAAGCCGTCTGTCTTCGCCCGCTCATAATCCTTGTTTGAGCGGGCCGCGAGCTCTTTCTCCATGAAAAGACGGGAGGGGTCTTTCTCCATTTCCCGGAGAAGCCAGCGGATCATTTCAGCTTCACCTTCTGCGTTATCAGGTAATCCGCGATGATGGGAGCATAGGCTTTCTTGTAGAGGTCGGTTATGTTTGGGGGTGTGATCTCAACATTCACCCGCTGCTCCTTATCTTTTAGGATCACCCGGAATTCAAACTTGGCGTGAACTATCTCTCCAGCCTTGAGGGAATAGGAGGAGAATTGGCCCTTGAGGGCCTTGTTTAGATCGGCGGAGGTTAACAAGATAGTATCGGTTTTCGAGAAGCGGAGCTTGACGGAGAGGAGTTTGACTCCGGCGATGGTTTCATCGCCGGCGCAATCGAAGGTTCCATTCTGGACAGGTTTCAACGTGTAAAGAGCCTCGGGATCGGGTTCCGGTTCGGCATCGCCGACTATGGCTTGGTAAAAGGCGGCCCGGTAATTCCTCCTGTCCTTGTTATACGGGGCCTTGATGGAGAGGATCGAATTATCCCTATTGAAGATAAGAACATCCTCGTCTGCCGGGCGATAGGTGATCGTATCGATCTTACCGGCCTTCCAAACCGTTTGAGTTTGATAATACGATCCCCGATCAACCACAAGGAAAGACTCGGGGCCGTCGTCGTGGTGCCGGACATCTACCTCATAGCCTTTTTCCTGCCGGCCATAGAAATCGCTTACCAACTTCTTGAAGGCGTCGATTTTGGCTTTGGTGAACTTGCCCGGCGCCTTCGCTACAGGATATTCGCGGATAGTGGACGAGGAGGCGTAATAGCAATACCGGTCGTAGGCGTACCTGAAGGCCTCCGGGTGATTCAGATAAAGACGCATGGCGAGATTGGCTTTGCGCTCACTGCCTGAGTGCGAAATGTTATAAAGGTCACAGGCCCGCACGAGAACGTTCATCGTTTTGTGCCCGATGTCGTTCAGCTTGGTGAATCCCTCCAGCAACTTCTTGGAAAGATCCTCCCGGCCTTCTTTCTTCAGGTGGGTGAGGAGATGATTCACATATTCGCCGTCCATGATGATGTTAACGGGGAGGAGTTTGGAGGGGACTTGCTTCTTAATGTAGCGTTCCATCAACGCCCAATCGATGGAATTGACGAACTTCTTTAGGTTTAGGCTCCGGTGGAGAGGCATTTGTCACCTCCCGGTTAAGGACATCATTGACAAACGATATAAAAATTGTAACAAAACCTGAGCATAAAAGATACCCTTAATTTTGTCTATAGGTGAGGGAACAAGTGCGTTCCCATCCGTACAGACAAACCTCAAAAATGGGAGGAGGTGAAAAAGGATGGCTAAGGTAAATGGTCCTCTATTCTCGCTGGACGCCAGGGGACAACTGGGGAAGGCGCTGGTCTATGCGATCTGGAAGGGGCTGAACTATGCCCGGAAGTACGTGATCCCGTTCAATCCTAAGACCGAGGGACAGATGACGATCCGAGGGTACTTCACCGACGCGGTAGCGGCCTACCACGCTGAGGACCAGGCGACGAAGGACGCCTGGGACGCGGCCATCAAGGTGCTCGGGTGGGCGATGAGCGGCTTCAACTACTACGTCGCACAGTACATCAACTACCTGCAGGAGAATGAAGGCACGCCGCCTACCCCGCCGTTCATGCCGCCTGAGTAACAGAGGCATAGGGTCCGGTGGCTCCGGAAGCCCCCCGCATCGCCGAAAGGTGGTGCGGGGGGATCTTTTTATCTGAGGTGACCCTCTCCGTACCCTCTCCGCTTCAACGTCGCTCTGGGGCCGTATTCCCGCAGGGGGCGCCTCCCCCAAGACTGGGGGAGGCGGGGCCGAGGAAAGGGGCGTCTTGCGCCGCCGAATGGGGGCGCAAGGCGCATGGGCGGGAGGGGGTTGAAAGACGCGGAGCGGAGGCGGAGGTCGGGGATGCGGCCGCAGTCGGAGACGGGAGTGAGCGAGGCAGGCGTAGGTGATATAACGAAGTTATGTCACCCCGAAGGGCGGCGGGAGGGCCGAGGCGAGGGCAAGGTCCCATAATGGGGCCATTATGGGAGAGGCGGTCTCGCACGACGAGTGACGGAAAGGGAATATGGGTCCCCCGGCACGAGGCGTGCGGACCGCCGTCTTGCCCGGTGGCGCGGAGCGGAGCGACGCGGCGCGCCGAGGCCCGGAGCCGCTACGGCCTGCCGAGCGAACTCCGCGTGGGCCGCCCCCCGGACGGAGCCGCAGCACCGTCGAGGGGTGAGGGGGAGGAAAAGGGGGGTGAATCCCCCGGCGATGGCCGGGGGAGAGGGGGGAAAGGGGTGGCGGAGGGAGGCGGAACGGAGCGGAGGCGCGCGAGCAGCCCGCCAAGCGGAGGGGGGGCGCGCGGTCCGCAGTCGAGCGAGGCGCAGCCGAGCGCGTCTGCGGGCCGCCGAGCGGAGCGAGAGCGCCCCCGGAGCGCGGGCGGGCAGGGCGGCGGAGAGCGAGCGCGGGTCGAGGAGCGGAGGCGACCGCGGGAGCGCGGTCGCCGAGCACCGGAGACGCTCGCGAGCGTGCCCCTGGAGACAGTGCGCGTGTCGCCGGTCGGCCGTTTTTACGGCCGTCCGGCGACGAATAGCGCGCACTGTCGGAAGGGGCCGGAGCGCCCGGTGCGCACGCGACGGAGCGCAGTGGAGCCGAGCAGAGAGGGGGCTTTCCCCCCTGCTTCTACGCTTGCGCGCGGGAGAGGGGGGAGGTCCGGAGAGAACGGAGGCCCGGCGCGCCTCGTGCGGCCGGGCCCGGAGGAGCCCCGGAGCGAGCGTCCCCGCGCCGGGCCCTATGTTCCCGGCACGGCGCGGCAGCGAACGACGGGCGCCGGAGGGCTGCCCCGGAGGGGCAAGGCCATAGCACGGGGCGTGACGGGCCGGGGATCGTTCGAGGCCGGAGCGGAGCGGGGCCGCCGCGACAGTGGCGGCCCGGCGGAGCGGTGACGGCGCAAGAAGCGTGACGGCTATGCCGGCGCGCTTCTTGCCTTTCGGGCTTACATCCCATCCCTTGGATTCTGTTGTGCGTGGGCGAGGGAAAGAGGTCCAGGGGAATCATTGACTGTCCCGCAACGCAGGGCGACCGCATAAGCGGTTGGAGGAGGCGGCGTTCGGTGATAAGATATCGCAAGCCTGCGAGTCATACGCCAGTTCCATCAGTCGTCACAAACCCAGGCATTTCGGAACGGAACGACCGATGAGTACGAACTTTCTGTGTCGTCTCTCCTCATACAGCCAAAACCCCGTCAAGCAAGATCTGGAGAACTTCACCACAGAAGTTATCGTGCACCTCATCAACGAGGATCCAGCCTTCCGCCGGATATTCATACGGCACATCATCCGCGACGGACGGGTGGCCAGGGGATTCCGACGTGCGAAGGCTGAATCCCAGGTGCCTCTTGGGAGCCGGAGCGACGGGAGCGGGATCGTAGACATCGTTCTCAGGGGCGCGGGTAGACAAATCCTGATCGAGGTCAAAATCTCCGCGGATGAGACGGAGACCAAGGTGTACGGGAAGGGGTGGATGCGGCAACTCAGGAAGTATCTGCACCTCAGGAGAGGGGACGTCGCCTTTTTAACCACCAAAGACATCGACAGCCCGGAGATCCCATCGGAGCGTTTTCTCGGGCAATGCTATTTCGAGGACCTCTACGCGAAGCTGAAACGGCGCAATCGTTCACTATCGCCCATCGGACAAATATTCCTAGGGTTCCTGGAGGAGAACGATATGATCCCCGTAGATCCCTTTAACAAGAGCGACCTGCGCATCGCCCGACAAGCCATCAGCTTCAAAAAGAAGTGCGTGAAGATCCTCAACGAGATGATCACTTACATCGAACCGGTAGTCCGAAAACAACGCATCATCACGAGACCACGCTTCAGCAGATCTCAACACATTTCCAGCCGTTCGAGGTGTGTATATTCATATGCAAGATTCCCCAAATGGAGCAATTGGAGATATCTAACTGTCTGGGTAGGGCCAGATGATACGGCATTGGATTTCGGGCTTTTAATCGAGGGATATGCTGATAAGAATATGCTGAAACTCCAGAAGCATTTTGCCGGTTGGAGTTCTGACAGCAACTCACTGTGCAGCTCTCACCCAGTGCGGGCCGGGATGAGCATTGAGAAGATGGCGGACGTGGTCATCAGAGATGTCAGGAAATTGGGTGTGGTCCTGAGCAAGGTCGGGCGTTAGATTAGTCACCGTGAGAAGCACTTCATGCCCGCGGGGGAACGATGTGAACAAGTTCTTCGAAAGAAGAGGGCCCATCCGGGGAGTGGAGGCGCTTCTTGACCAGATCAAGGCGCTTGGGCGAGGACAGTATCTGGGGCCCGTGTATCTTCGCGGGCAAAGAGACAGCGGGTATGGACTGCGGCCTAGCATAGGGAGAAAACATTCATTCGGAGGGAAGGTGATAGATCGATTTACGGAGGAACAAGAACGCAATCTGCTTCACCGATTCCGCCGTTATGCATATCTGCATTGCCGACGCGATATCGGTCCGTGGGAAGCGCTGATTCTTGCGCGGCATCACGGGCTTCCCGTGAGGCTGCTCGATTGGACGCCGAATCCATTGGTGGCTCTATATTGGGCCTGTGCTGATGATAACAACACCGAAGGGGCGATATGGGCATTTCGGCAGCGAGAGGATGCGGAAGAGATAGATATCTTCGATCCGCAGCTCAAATCGCCAATGGAAGTGCATGGGGTCAAGATCATCCAGCCATTCCACGCATCCATCAGGATGACGGTTCAGTCGAGCATATTCACTATACAACATAACCCCTGGAAGAATCTGGAAGAATACGCTCCCGATGACTACAGGAAGAAGGATTTCGACATTGAAGAACTGGCGGTATGGCCGGTGCCTGCTGAATGCAAAACCGGCATTTTGGAGAATCTAGAGAAAGTCGGGATCAATCAGAGAACACTATTCCCGGATCTTAGTGGCATAGCGAGTGGTCTGTGGCAAACGGAGGTATTGCGATCGGGGAAGGGCAAATGAATCCGATGATGCTACAAGCCGATTATCCGGCATAAGCAAATATCTCGCTGTGCATAGGCGAACCGGGCGAAATCCACTATAATCACGGGACCAATGCAAAACATCAAGAAGCTCGAGATCAGCCTGTGGGAAGCGGCGGATAATCTGCGAGCGAACTCAAAGCTCACCTCCAGCGACTACTTTATGCCGGTGCTGGGGGTGATTTTTCTCCGGCACGCGGCGAACCGCTTCGAGGCGGCGCACCGGCAGATCGAGGCCGACCGGGCAAGCGGGAAGATGCCGAGGCGCAAGATCCAGCCGGCTGACTACATCGCCCGGCGGGCGCTCTACCTCCCCGAACAGTCCCGCTTCGACTGGATTATGCAACAGGCCGGTGGAGGGGGGACCGACCTCCCCAAACTCATCATCGAGGCGATGAAGGCCATCGAGGAGGAATTCGAACCGTTGCAGGGCGTGCTGCCGAAGGATTACGGCATCTTCGAGCCCAAGGTGCTCGAGGACCTGATGCGGCTCTTCAACAGCGAGGAGATTAGGAAGGCCACGGGAGACGTCTTCGGCCGCATCTACGAGTATTTTCTCGCGGAGTTCTCGATGCAGAAAGCCCACGACAACGGCGAGTTCTTCACTCCGTTCTCGCTCGTGCAGATGATCGTCAATGTGATCGAGCCCGACCACGGCACGGTGTTCGATCCAGCCTGCGGATCGGGGGGGATGTTCGTGCAGTCGAGCCATTTCATCGAGAGGAGGGGGGGCGACACCGCGAAGAAGGTCGTTTTCTACGGCCAGGAGAAGAACCCCGACACCATCCGGATTGCCAAGATGAACCTCGCGGTGCACGGGCTGGAAGGCAAGATCGCGGATGCCATCACGTACTACCAGGATGAGCACACGCTGGCGGGCAAATGCGACTTCGTGATGGCAAATCCGCCGTTCAACGTCGACCTCGTGGACGCCGAGCGCATCAAGGGCGATCCGCGCCTGCCCTTCGGGCTGCCGGGGGTCAACAAGCAGAAGAAGGTCGGCAACGGCAACTACCTGTGGATCTCCTACTTCTGGAGCTATCTGAACGAGAAGGGGCGCGCCGGCTTCGTGATGTCGTCGCAGGCATCGAGCGCAGGGCACGGGGAGCGGGAGGTGCGCCGGAAGATCGTAGAGACGGGCAACGTGGACGTGATGCTCTCCGTCAGGTCGAACTTCTTCTACACACGTACCGTCCCCTGCGAACTGTGGTTCTTCGACAGGGGCAAGCCCGCCGAGCGCAAAGACAAGGTGCTGATGCTCGACGCGCGGAACGTCTACCGCAAGGTCACGCGCAAAATATACGACTTCTCGCCCGAGCAGATGAAGAACCTTGCCGCCATCGTGTGGCTCCATCGCGGACAGAAGGAGAAGTTCGCAGGGTTGGTGAGGGAGTATCTCGGGCAAATCTGCTCGGAAGCCGCCGCCATCCTGGACACGCTGACGCCATTCGAGGGAACGCTCTTGGACGTTCGCGGGCGCTTCGAGGCGCTCGCGAAAACGGCGGCGAAGCGCACCGCCATCGCCGCCGAGGACAAGAAGGCATTCGACGACGCCCTAACCGAACTGCGTACAGCGGCGGAGCTCTACGCGGCTGACGCAAAGAAGTTGCTCTCCGCTCTTGGCACATTCGGGCGGAGATACGCGAAGGAGCTGCCCGGAAAGAACGATGCACAACACGCTGCCCGCAAGGCGTTCGATTCGAGCGCCGAGGCAATCCGCGGTCTGGTCAAGCAGGTCGACCTGCTCTACAAGCTGGCCGTGCGTCTGGCCGATATGGGCGTCGAACTGGCGGGAGATGATGCCATCTCCGAGGCGTATGACCGCCGCGGCACGGGCCGGTTGGTGAAGCGACTTGATGAAGAGCGGAGGGCTGCGGTCGAGCAGTTGAAGGATGCCGCCTATTTTTACAGGCAGGTGGTATGGCTCCAGGACCGATTCCCGGAGGCCGAGCTCAGGGATGTGCCCGGGCTGGTCAAGCTCGTGGACAAGAGGGATATCGAGGCGGCGGACTGGAGTCTCACCCCGGGCAGGTATGTCGGCGTGGCTGCAACTGAAGAGGATGATGACTTCGATTTCGAGCAGGCCCTTCAAGATATCCACACCGAACTCGCCGACTTAAATAAAGAGGCATCAGAGTTGGCAATGAAGATTCAAGAGAACTTCCAAGAGCTAGGGATATGAAACCAAGACAGCTCAAGGTCGAAGAATTCGCAGATGTCCATTCCGGCGGTACTCCATCCACGAGCAATGATGCTTATTGGGATGGTGGAATCCCTTGGATTACGCCCAAAGACCTATCTGGTTACGAATCGCGGTATATTGCATCGGGTGAGCGCGACATTTCCGATGAGGGTTTGCGTAATTCCTCGGCAGTATTGCTTCCGGAGGAGACAGTTCTGCTAACGACACGGGCGCCGATTGGCTATGTGGCAATAGCAGCAAGTCCGCTCGCGACGAATCAGGGATTCAAGAATCTTGTATGCAAGCGCGAAGTGGCTCTTCCAGGGTATGTATATTACCTTCTCAAACGGAATACGGAGTTATTGGAGTCGTATGCAACTGGTGCGACATTCAAGGAGCTCTCCGGCGCGAGATTAAAGGCTATTTCATTTCAGTTGCCCAGCGTGGATATTCAAAAACGCATCGAAACCTTGGTAGCCACTTACGATAATCTCATCGACAACAACAGAAAGCGTATTGCGCTATTGGAGGAAGCAGCGCGGCAGATATACCGGGAATGGTTCATCCGGCTTCGTTTCCCCGGACACGAGCATACGCGTATCGTCAATGGGGTGCCGGCGGGGTGGGGGAGCAAGAAGGTAGGAGATCTTCTGGCAAAGATAGAAAGCAAGAAAAAGATTCCAAAGGAAGAGTATCTCTCCGAAGGGCCAATACCTTGTGTGGATCAGTCGACCGATTTCATAGGCGGATATACTGACGATGTGGATGCTATTTATCTCTCTCCGCTGCCAATGATTGTCTTTGGTGACCATACGAGGGTATTAAAATATGTAAATTTCGAATTTGCACGTGGCGCTGACGGAACACAGCTTATCTATCCGAATACAGACCGGATTAGCATCGAATACCTATATTTCGCGCTCAAAGAGATAGATCTATCCAGCTATTTCTATGCAAGACATTTTAAGTTTCTCAAGGAGAAGGAAGTATTAATGCCTGAGGCATCACTAGTTCGAGAATATAGCCGTATCGCAGAGCCTATATTTGCACAGATTCAAATGCTGCGCTCTCAAAGCATTAGGCTCCGTATCGCCCGGGACCTTCTGCTGCCGCGCCTGATGAGCGGGGAGATAGAGGTATGACGACCGAGGACCAGCGCACCGACCTGAAGTCGCTGCGCGTCGTCACCGGCAAGACGGCGGACTGGGATGACCTGGCTCGCTTCTGCGTGGGCTTCGCCAACGGCGAGGGCGGGCGGCTTCTCATCGGCATCGAGGAGGGGGAGACGTTGCCCCCGGTCGGCCAGGTCGTGCAGGCGGGGTTGCTGGACAGGATCCGCAAACGCATCGGAGAGCTGACGGTGAACGTGCAGGCCCTTCCGGCCACGAGACGTGCGGCCAACGGCGGGGAGTTCATCGAGCTGGTGGTGGACAGATCTCCCGGCGTGGCATCGACAACCGAGGGACGTTATTTCATCAGGGTGGCCGACACAGTCGTGCCGGTGACCGGCAACGACGTGTCGCGCCTGATAAGCGAGAGACCGGGCCGGCCGTGGGAGGCGATGGCGAGCGGTGTGCTGCGGGCGGCCGCGGATCCGGACAAGCTGGAGCGGTTCGTCCGGGGCATAGGGGTATCCGGCCGGGCGAAGGAGTCGGTCAAGGAGAAGGGCGCCGACGAGCTGCTGACGCATTACGGACTTGCGGAAGGGGACTGCCTCACGCGGCTCGGCGTGCTGCTCCTGGGCACCGCGGCAGCCAGGAGGGCGCTGGGCACGGCCCCGCTCATACAGGCGATCAAGTACGACGAGCAGGGGAAGAAGATCAACAAGTGGGTATGGGACGACTGCGCCCTGTCGCCCGTGGAGCTCGTGGATGCAGTCTGGCGGGAGATCCCTGACTTCCGGGAGAACTACGAGGTGTCGGAGGGGATGTTCCGCCGAAGCGTGCCCGCTTACGACGAAAAGGTGGTGCGCGAGTTGCTGGTCAATGCACTGGTGCATAGGCCCTACACGCAACAGGGCGACATCTATCTCAACCTGCACCCGGACCGGCTCGAGGTGGTCAACCCCGGACGGCTGCCCCTGGGCGTGACGCCGCGGAACATACTCCACGCCAGCCGGCGCCGCAACGAGGGCCTGGCGCGCATCTTCCACGACCTCGGCCTGATGGAGCGCGAGGGGAGCGGGTTCGACCTGATGTACGACCGCCTGCTCTCCCAAGGGCGCCCCGCACCCGTGCCGGAGGAGGGGCCCGACTCGGTGACGGTGACGATACAGCGGCGCATCGTGAAGCCGGGGGTGCTGGGCCTGATGGCGGCGGCGGATGAGCGTTTCGAACTCACGCAGCGCGAGAGGATCACGCTGGGAGCCCTGGCGCAGACGGAGGGGATGACCGCGCGCGAACTGGCGGCGGTGCTCGAGACGGAGGGTGCGGAGGCGTTGGCCCCGTGGCTGGGGAGGCTAACCCGGCTCGGCCTCGTGCATACGACGGGCCGCACGAAAGGAACACGCTATTTCGTCGACCCGGCGCTGCTCAGGGATTCGGGGGTCAAGCTCGCGACCTCCCTGAAGCGGATCCAGCCGCACAGACTCGCCGAGCTGGTGCGGGAGGATCTGCGGCGTTACCCGCGCTCGAGAATCGGAGAGATCAGCGCCCGCATAGGGGCGGAGGTTCCCCGTTCCCGGCTCAAGCGCGCCTTGGAAAATCTGGTAAGGGACAAGGTGGCCGTCCTAGAAGGGGAGCGGAGCCGCGCACGCTACCGGCTGAGGGAGAAGGCCTGACGGGGGGCATTGGATTGGAGAGGGGCCGAAATCCGGCCGAAACCGGTGCGGGAACGGCCGGTGCCAGGGCCAAGAGGCGCGCAACCCGCTGGCGGGGCGTAGGTTATGCCCGAGGCGGCGCCGGCGAATGAGCCAATACTGAGCCAATACTGAGCCAATCGAGCTATGGCAATTACCGACATCAACAGCGAGGACAGGCTGGTACAGGCGACGTTCGCCCAGCACCTGCACGAGGTGTTGGGATGGGACAGCGTCTACGCCTGGAACGAGGAGACCTTCGGTCCGGCTGGTACGCTGGGGAGAACATCCGAGCGGGAGACGGTATTGGTGCGGGACCTGCGCGCGGCGCTCGCCTGGCTGAACGAGGGGATGCCGGAGGAGGCGCGCGCGCAGGCGGCCGAAAAGCTCACGCGCATCGACTTCTCGCGTTCGGTCGTCCAGCATAACCGCGAGTTCCACGGATTCATCCGCGACGGGGTCCCCGTGGAATGGCGCGACGAGGCCGGCGAGACGCACCACGAGCGGGCGCGGGTGATCGATTTCCGCGACGTTGGGAACAACCGCTTCCTTGCGGTGCGCGAGCTCAAGGTGCAGGGCGTGCGCGTCCCACACTACAACAGGCGCGCCGACCTGGTGTGCTTCGTGAACGGCCTGCCGCTAGTGTTCATCGAGCTGAAGGCGGTGTACCGGAACATCCGCGAGGGGTACGACAACAACCTCGCCGACTACCTCTCCGAGCACAGCATCGCCCACGCGTTCCACCACAATGCGTTCCTCATCGTGAGCAATGGGGATGCGGCACGCTACGGGTCGATCACCGCGCACTGGGACCATTTCGTCGAGTGGAAGAGGGACTCGGAGCGGGGGAAGGCGCGCGTGGACGCCGAGGGGCTCCTGAACGGCCTGCTGAACAAGGAGCGCCTCCTCGACATCGTCGAGAACTTCATCGTGTTCGACGACAGCCGCGCCGGCGGGACGCGCAAGATCGTGGCGCGCAACCAGCAGGTGCTCGGAGTGAACAACGCGGTCGCATCGGTCCTGCGCCAGGAGGAGCTCAAGCGGCAGTTCCCGCCGGGAAGGCGGGTGGTTGAATACCGGATGCCGAAGTCCAAAGAGGCATTGGTCGCGGACCCTGGACCCGCCGGGGCGGCCGTCCCGGCGGCCGGGCCGCGACGGGACGGTGACGACGAGCTCCCGCTGGTGAGACGGGCCCATCCCGATCTCGGGAGGCTCGGCGTGTTCTGGCACACGCAGGGGAGCGGCAAGTCGTACGCGATGCTGTTCTTCGCCGAGAAGATCCGCCGCGTCGTGCCCGGGAACTTCACCTTCCTCATGATGACCGACCGCGAGGAGCTGGATGACCAGATCTGGAGGACCTTCATCGGCTGCGGCGTGACCGACGAGAAGACCCCGCGCGCCAGCTCCGGCATAGAGCTGAGGGAGATCCTCGGGGGAAACCACCGCTACGTGTTCAGCCTGATACACAAGTTCAACCAGCCGGTGACCGAGCAGTACAGCGGGCGCGACGACATCATCGTGCTCTCGGACGAGGCGCACCGGACCCAAGGGGGAAAGTTCGCACGCAATATGCGGCTCGCGCTGCCGAACGCCTCCTTCATCGGATTCACGGGGACGCCGCTCTTCAAGCACGACGAGCTGACGCGGCGCATCTTCGGCGACTACATCTCGCGCTACGATTTCAAGCGCTCGGAGGAGGACAATTCAACGGTCAAGCTGATCTACGAGAACCGCGGCGAGAAGCTGGGGATCGCGCGGCTCGACCTGAACGACCGGATCGCCGAGGCGATAGAACGCGCGGAGCTCGACCCCGACCAAAGCGCCCTTCTCGAGCATCTCCTCGGCAAGGACTACGAGGTCATCACCGCGGACGACCGTCTGGACAAGCTCGCCGATGACTTCGTCGAGCACTGCTCCACGCGGTGGCAGACGGGCAAGTCGATGCTCGTCTGCATCGACAAGATCACCTGTGCAAGGATGCACCAGCGCATCGAGCCGCGCTGGAAGGCCAAACTCGCCCAGCTGAAGTCCCTCATCCCCGCCAAGGAGGCGGCGCTGGCCAGCGCCGCCGACCCCGACGCTCAGGAACGCCTCGGGGAGGAGCTCGAGTCCCTGCGCGGCAGGGCGCAGTGGATGGAGAGCACGATCATCGAGATCATCATCAGCGAGGCGCAGAACGAGGTCAGGGATTTCGCGAAATGGGGTTTCGACATCATCCCGCACCGGGTGGTGATGAAGACAGGCTTCGAGACGCCGGACGGCAAGCGGGTCGACGCCAAAGACGCCTTCAAGGATCCGGGGCATCCGTTCCGCATCGCCATCGTCTGCGCGATGTGGCTCACGGGATTCGACGTGGAGTGCCTCGCCACGCTCTACATCGACAAGCCGATGAAGGCCCACAACCTGATGCAGGCCATCGCGCGCGCGAACCGGGTGTTCCCCGGGAAGGACTGCGGCGTCATCGTCGACTACAACGGGATGCTCAAGAGCCTGCAGGAGGCGCTGGCGCAGTACGCCCTGGGGGACGGGGAGACCGGGGACGGCGGAGAAATAGTGGCGCCGATCGGCAAGCTCGTCACGGCGTTGAAGCAGGCCATCGAAGAGGCGGAGAAGCATCTCCTCGGACTTGGATTCGACGTGCGCCGCCTGCGGGGGGCGAGGGGATTCGACCGGATCGAGGCGCTGAGGGACGCGGTCGACGCCGTGTACGCGTCGGACGAGGACAAGCGCCGCTTCGAAATCATAGCGCGCCAGGTGTTCGACCGGTTCAAGGCGCTACTGATGGAGCCGGGCGCCCTGGCGTACGCCGAGCGGCACGACCACATCGAATCCATCTACAAGAAACTTCAGGAACGGCGCGACACCGCCGATGTGACCGAGGTACTCAAGGAGCTGCACCGCATCGTCAACGAGGCCATCCGGGCATCGACCCCGGGCGACGACCGCGCCGGGGGACTCACGGTGGATCTGAGCCGGATAGACTTCGCAAAGCTCCGGGACGAGTTCGCCCGCAAGGTGAGGCGGAAGCACGCCGCGCTACAGGACATCAGGGAGGTGGTCGAGAAGAAGCTCGCGCAGATGCTCGCCCGCAACCCGACGCGGATGGACTACTACAAGAAGTACCAGGAGATCATCGCGGACTATAACCGCGAGAAGGACCGAGCGACGATCGAGGAGACGTTCGCGAAGCTGCTCGCGCTCGCCGCGAGCCTCGACGAGGAGCAGAAGCGCGCCGCCGCAGAGGGGCTGTCCGATGATGAGCTCGCGCTCTTCGACCTGCTCTTCAGGGACAAGATTAGCAAGGCCGAACGGGAGCGCCTGAAGCAGGCGAGCCGGAAGCTGCTCCTGTCGCTGCAGGAGCTGCTCAGGCCGATGCGGGACTGGACACAGAAGGAGGCAACACAGGCGGAGGTCAGGATCCACATCCTGGACCGGCTCTACGAGTGGCTGCCCAGACCGCCGTTCACCGAGGTCGAGACCGAGGAGATCGCGGGCCAGGTCTACGACTACGTCTGGCAGAGAAGCGCGAGCGGGTGCGAGCTATCGGTGGCGTGAGGCGCGTTCGGGAGTCAACGAATGCTGTTATGGGGCCAACCTGAAGACGAAGATTAAGAAGAAGATGAAGATGATGATGAGGACGAAGAAGATACAGATGATCTCCTGATCAACACTCAGTCTCCTACAACCCTGCGCAGCTTCCTCAGCGCGTAGCGGATGTGCTGCGACACCGTGGTCTGGTGAATCCCGAGTAGGCCGGCGACCTCGCGCTGGGAGCGGCCGCGAAGGTAGTAAAGGGTCAGACATTCGTTCTGTCGGGGCGTGAGTTCCCGCTTCATCGCCCGCCGCACCGCGTGCATCCGCTCCCTGACGAGGCGTTCGCGGGCCCTCCTTCTCCTCTCCTCCTTCTTCGGATCCTCCGCCGGGACGGGTGTGCGCGCGAGCGTGTCCAGGTAGAAGGGGTCGAACGGGATCTCCTTGTAGAGATAATCGAGCCGGGACACGTCAGGAGGCCTCCGCGGCCCTCGGGGAGGGCGGTTCGGGCCGTGGGCGGGGGTCGGGTGGCCGGCAGGAGGAGGGGCGGGCGCGGGCGCCGCGGGGGAGGTCTGTGAGCATTGTTAGGATTGTGTTGGGATTTTCTGAGCGTTCGCGCCGGAATGCTAACAGCGCCATCCTGCAGGGGCGCAGGCGGTTGCGGGGATTTCCCTGGGCGCTGTGAGTCTTTTGGCGGAATTTGCGTTCCGGAAGGGGGGGCCCTTTCCCCACGCGCGCCCCGGGCGGGGGGCGCGTGGGGAGAGAGGGGGGGGCCCCTCCCCGGAAAAACGCTAAAAAGCTAACAGAACGAGTGGTAGACCGCCCTAACGCGCAGGGGCGCAGCGAGTTGGGTCTGTGAGCATTCCTGTTGGCATTCGTTGTTAGCATTTTCCGGCCTCCAAAATGCTGTCAGGGCCGCGGAGGGCGTAGCGCACGGCGACGTCGTTCACGCGATCGGCCGGGAGGCGGTAGCAGAGGACCTGCTTCCCGGCGGGGGTGAGGCGGCGGCCGTCCGTGCGGAGCCAGGGCCTGTCGGTCCTTCGGTCCTTGAGTATCTGGAGCTTCAGGAGGACCTTGCCGAGGTGGTGCTTGGTGACCCACTCGAGGCCGTCGCGCGAGACGACGTGCGCGAGGACGGCGTCGGAGGCGTGGAGGTCGGTCGGGGCGCCGTCCTGGTCGAGGAGGGGGGCGCGCCCGTCGAGGAAGTCGAGGAGGGCGGCGAGGATGCGGTTGTCGGGGTTCTCCTCGAGCTCGTCCTCCTGCTTCCGGTCGCGGCAGGAGAAGGCGAGGCGGATCATCCTCGAGGAGAGGAGGTCGGCCTCGGCGATCCCGGGGTCGCGGGCGAGGCGGGCGGCGTCGAAGAACTCGGCGAGGGCGAAGACGGGGCTCCAGAGCTCGTCCTCGCGGTCGCGGAGGCCCTTCACCGGGTCGAGGCCGGCGTAGATGCGGGCGATCTCGGCGTGGTGCGCGAGGGCGAGGACGTAGAGGGAGTCGCGGATCTCGCGGAAGCCGGCCTCGCCGAGGCGGTGGGAGAACTTCGGGACCTCGTCGCGGGCGCGGAGGAGGTGGAGCGTGATGGCGCGGTCGGCGGAGGTCCGCTCGAGGCCCTCGATGCTCGCGAGGAGCTTGGGGCTGTAGGTGGAGAAGTCCGTCGGGACGCTGTCGTCGCCGACGCAGCGGCGGACGGAGCCGCTCCGCTTGTAGCCGGAGTTGAAGATCTCGAGGCGCTCGGAGGGGTCGTTCCGGTTCTTGCGGCTGTAGCGGGCGGCCTCGTCGTGGAAGACGGTGCAGCGGTCGTTCTCGGTGGAGCGGTACATCGCGGCGTCGCTCATCGAGGCGGACATCACGGAGTTGAAGCAGATGGGCGAGGCGACCTCGATGGTGCGGGTCTTGCCGGTGCGCTTCGTGCCGGAGAGGTAGACGTACGGGTAGCTCTCGAACGCCATAAACAGGTACGTCCCGACGCACCAGAGGGGGAGGAAGTCGTAGTAGAGGGGCTCGGGGTAGTCGAGGTAGCGGGCGAAGAGGGCGCGGATGCGGTCGAAGAGGGCGGCGGGATCCACGGAGGCCTCGCCCCGGAGGAAGGCGTGGACGCCGTTCCTCGCCGCGCGCGAGGCGGACCAGCGGGCGGTGTCGGAGGGGACCTGGTCGGCCCGCTGGAGGCGGAGGCCGCGGGCGTCGAGCTCGGCGCGGGCGAGGGGGAAGATCTCGCGGTCGCTCGTGACGACGTAGGGGCGGCGGACGAGCGGGCCGGCGGCCGAGAGGCGGCGCTGGAGGTGGACGGTGAAGTAGGCCTTGCCGGCGCGGTAGTCCTGGGCGGGGTTGAACGGCTGGTAGTCCTCCCAGACGAACGTCCCGGAGGACTCCGCCCCTTGTTCGCCGGGGTCCGAGGCCTCGGCCTCGTCGCGGTGGCGCTTGACGGTCGCGCGGTACGCGTCGACGTCCTCCTTCCTGAGTTCGAACCTCCGGCGGACGAGGTACTGGAGGTAAGCCTCCGCCTCGGGCCGGCCGAGGCGGGCGAGTCGGGCGAGGACGGGGGCGAGGAGGCGGGGGAGCTCGGTCTTGGGGGACGAGGCGGGGATGGAGAGGATCTCGCGGGCGACGAGCGTGGGGGAGGCGTCGAGGAGGGCGCGGAGGTCGGCGGGGGGACGGGCGAGGAGGAAGTCGGCGAGGTCGAGGCCGTCGGGGAGGTCCACGAGCCGGGCGCGCTCGCCGAGGGAGTCGGCGAGGCGGAGGGCGGCCTCGCGGCCGGGGGCGTCGCCGTCGAGGCAGAGGTAGAGGACGGCGGGGGAGGACGCGAGACGGGCGAGGCGGTCGGCCTTCAGCGGGCCGGCGCCGTAGAGCGCGGCGCAGGGGAAGCCCGCCTGCTCGGCGGCGAGGCAGTCGAAGACGCCCTCGGCGAGGAGGGCCTCGGGGGCGCGGAGGGCGTCCTCGTTGTAGAGGTGCGGGATGGGGCCGGGGAGGTGGAGGTGACGCGGCTCGGCGTCGCCGAGTGAGCGGCTCGTGAGGTGGACGACGCGGCCGCGGACGATGTTGGGGATGACGATCCGGTCGGAGAAGAAGTCGCCCGCGCGGCCGCCGTTCGTCTTTCGGACGACGCCGGCGCGGAGGCAGGTCTCGATGCGGAAGCCGCCGTCGCGCGTGAGGTGCTCGAGGAGTCCGCCGGAGGCCCAGCCGATGCGGAACCGGGCGATCGTCTCGTCGGAGAGGCCGCGGGCGCGGAGGTAGTCGCGCGCGGCCGGGGTGAGCCGGGCGTGGTAGTACGCGGCGGCGGCGGCGAGGACCTCCCCGACGAGGCGGGTCTCCTTCATATGGAGGATGTCGTGGTGGCTCACGCCGGCGAGCGGGATCTCGGCGCGGGCGGCGAGGAGGCGGAGGGCCTCCATAAAGGGGACGCGGTCGCGGAGCTCGACGAAGCGGAAGACGTCGCCCCCGGCGCCGCAGCCGAAGCAGTGGAAGTACTGGCCCGCGGGGACGACGTGGAAGCTCGGGGACGTCTCGGCGTGGAAGGGGCACAGGGCCCGGTGCGAGCGGTCGAGCGGGAGGCGCTCGGAGACGACGGCGAGGATGTCGTTCGCGTCGCGGATGCGCTCGACGAGGTCGCGGAAGGGGGAGGGGGAGGGGGTGACGTGGAATGCGGGCGGATGGGCGGGGGCGCCGGCGGGCGTCGGGGCGGCCGGCCTCGGCGTCACCTCACGGCTCCCACTTATCGAGCCGGACGACCGTGAAGTCGCCGCCGGTGAACTGGAGCGCCAGCGCCACGAACGCCTCCGCGACGAAGCGGCCGACCTTGGAGGACGTGTCGATGACGCAGCAGGGGGGCGTCCGGGCGAGGGTGTAGGATGCGTAGATGCGCGTGCGGGCGCGGCCGAAGATGCGCTCGGCCTTGAGGACGGCGAGCCCGACGAGGCCCTCGAGGAGATCGGGGGAGACGTTCGCGGGGAAGACGAACTTGCAGAAGTTGGGGTTCATAGGTCTTGGCCTCCGTGCGGGCGCGGGGGGGATCGCGGCCGCATGGAGGGTACATACGCGGGGGAGGCGGGGAATGTCGGGGGAGGGGGCGGTGATTGGAGGGCGGCGGCGACGGGCCTCCTGCGTGGTCTTTTGCACTAGACGGGAGGAGATGCGGGAATAAAATAGAGGGGGGAAGGCGCTCGAGGCTATGCGCTATATTTTATAGAGCTTAAAAAGGTCCACCGCATGAGCAGGAGAACGGTATGCGACGTGTGGCGTCGAGCAGTCGAAAAACTGGTTACTCTCCGAGAAGATCATCACAATCAAGAACCCGAAAAGCGTTACCCATTTATCCGTCAAAACTACCTCATAGAGCACTACATTCTTGGAGCCATATAAGTAAGACGGAGAGGCGTGCGCTTATGGAAACCCACAAACTCAATCATTACATTCCATGCTTCATGTTGAAATATTGGGAGCAAAGAAAAGCATTAAGATATGGTGTTCACGTTTATCATATAAGGGAAGGTCAAATCACGTTTGAAAGATCAAGAGGCAGAAGACGTTTTGCATTTGCAGCGGTTGAAGATCTATATGTTCCAATTATAGATGGGTGCAGAATAACAGCGATGGAAATGGGCTGGTTGAATAATTTCGAAACCGCACTAGCGCATATTGTTAGATGTGTTCATCGAGATGAACAGCTAGCAATTAGAGATGCTCTAACGCTGACCAATTTTGGAATGGGACTATTTTCGCTTGAGCAGAGGTCGCGCTATAATATCGAAACGCTAATAAAATTAATCGAGGGAGAGCCAAGTTTCCGCGGCTTGATTAGTGCTAATCCAGAACGAGAGCTAAAGAGATTAGTACTGGAGAACATGATTAATGTCGTAACAGAATGCTATGGGCGATACGAACCACTTCAAGTCAAATTTCTTTATGCAAAAGGCCAAAGCTTTATAGTTACAGATCGACCATATTTTGCAGATCCAGAAGTACATGAGCACTTTATGGTTCTGACGAATAAACTTGGGGTATTGTATTGGAAAGGTGATAACAGGCCACAGTATTTGGTAGGAAATGCACCGCCCGATTTTGTAGATCTCATGAACAAGACAATAGTTGTTCGAGCACGGGATTGGATTGTTGCGGATAATATAGATCAACTAAGACATTATGTAGAGATATATAATTCTCAAGAGGCCGCAAGAGATCGTACAACGGATAGAATCATCGGGCTGACGCCGAGAACATCACGGGCTGGTTGGAGTTTTCGATCCCCAAAAGAGGCAATAGACTGACAAACATTTACTCGATGGGTCAAATGCCCATGGGTAGAGGGGAGACATAGCCACTTTATACTGAGTGAGTGTGAGGTTGTCGATATGAATCCCAACTGTAATCGCTCAGCTAGGACCCCTGTGTTCGTCGAGATCTCAATACCTATTTCTCTTTCTTTTTCTTCTTATGATCAATTTTTTTGCCTATGCTAAAACTTGCCCCCTTTTGTATAGAGTCCATCAAATCTAGATCAATGGTAACGCGTTCTTCTTCCTTCGGTTCTTTGGCTGCCATTGTAAGACCTCCTTCAAGTTGTGTCTTTATGGCAAATGAGATCAGCCCCATAAGCAGCAGTATGATCCCAATCGATAAGTATTTATTCTTTTGCTCAAGCTGAGTGGTATTTTCACGCAGTGCATAGTCATAATATAATATTTGATCCTGGGTAAATGAAGTGCTGTCATTGTCTTTTGCATGTTCATTTAGCTTTTTAAAATATCCCTTGATACTCAATCCTGTTTGTAATCGAATAGCACGGTATCCGAAAAAAAGTGTAACTATGCTCGCGATGAAAAATATTTGGCTTACTTGAAAGAAGATAAGGGCGCATATATTCGAAGGCACTTTATCAAAGGCTAATACTATTACTACTCCCACAAATCCTAAAATGACGCCAATTTTGCCATCGGTTGAATCCACGGAATTCAATTGGTACTCTAATTTATTTGCAGCCTGGGATTTTATTTCATTAAGAAATATTTCATTCACTGTGACTTTCCCTCGCTATTAATTCGGTACTGCCTCACGAATTCTGTTGTTTCTTTCACGGCTCTTTCGGCGAGTTTCTTGTTCTTCCTCCTGAAGTCTAATAAGCTCAGTATCTATTTCCTTTGAGGGCGGCATCGTCTGATATTTCGAAAAAATATTCCCTAGGAATCGATTAAAGATTGGCCTCTGTCTTGCCAAGATTCGGATTATAGCTAAATTCCTATTGGTCGCTTCGTTTAAGCAAAAGAAAAATGCTTTTACGAGGTTTAGCTTTTTTACATAACCATCGAAATTGCTCACATAAACTTCAGGTGATATTAAATGATGTACAAAGGCTTCTCTGATCTCATCATATAGCCCATTAATAGATTCAATATCGTCATTTATTTTTCGAATATCAACATGATAAGACGCCAGTTCATTGATGAGTTGTATATTAACAAGATCGAGAAGTATATTTTCATCTATTGGCAATGTATCTAATCGGGTGTAACTCAGCATCGGAGGATTACCATTTGTTCGCTGCCTGATCTTGGATATTTCGTCAATCGCTGCTACATTGTCCGAGATATAGGTTAAATATTTGTTTAAGATATGCTCTAGTTTGACCAAGGCTGAATAATGAGTCCTCTGCCTCTCGTATACTCTCGTGAGCCATTCGCCCACCCGTATAAAAAGGAAAGCAAAAAAGGCACCTGTAAATGCGCCTAATGCTTTTAAAGTCGCATCATGTATGTCAAATCGAACAAATGCCACGATAGCAGCCAGTAATAGCAGATACACCCCTATCACGCTAATCCAAAAACGGTTCATCTTCATGAGCACTCTTTTCTTACTACTCTGCCTTGAGATAATCTGCTCCCTGTTATGTAATATGCCTTGTTGTGCTACTGGTCGTACAAACCTATTAGACTAGTCAGGGCGTTGGAATTGTACAGCGATTTCACCTTTTGTCAATTTCGCCTTGGCAGTTAATCAACTTCCAGTTTGTTTAACGTCTATGCGCTCTGGACGAATCAATGCGCCTACTCAGTCAATATGATTCCCTCTCAGTTCCATCGGTAAAGATCATATATCTTCGCCACCTGAGGGGCGAACGCACTGCCGAATGATGCTACGCCCGACAGAGACCGGACTTAAGACGGTGCGGCAAGCGGTCGAGTAATGCATCCCTATCGAGCTGAACGGCAAGCAGGCCAAGGTATGCCCGAAGACGATTTGGAGGCGAGTCAGCGGCACGAAGTGGAAGAACGGAAGCTGGGGTCGTGGACCGGTCGCAGTCATCCCAGGGGCAGAAGCACCGAGAAGCAGGGGATTGAAGGGATGGACGAGGAGAGATGGAATGGCAAGTGACGGGGATAGAGTGAGGCAATGGGGAGGCGGTGCGTCAGAGATATTCCTGGAGGGCGTCGTTCCTGAAGATCGCGCGGATGCGGCGGATCTCCTCGTAGACGGTGTCGCGGGAGCGGCCGAGGAAGGAGGCGATGTCGCTCTTGGGGACGGATCCGGCGAGGAGGAGGCAGAGCTCGCGCTGGAGCGGGGTGAGGCGTTCAAGGGCGCACAGGAGGTCGAGGAGGAGGCCGGGATCGGAGGAGTGGGCGCCGGGGAGGCCGGCGGAGTCGAGCGTGTCGAGGAGGGTGAGGCCGGGGTCGTCGGGGTCGAGCGGGGCGTCGAGGGAGACGGCGAGGAGGTCGGCGCGGCGCTTCTCGGCGAGCTCGCGGCGGGCGAGGTCGGCGAGGTGGTGCGAGAGGACGCGCGACATATAGGTCCGGCGGGAGGCGCCGCGGCCACGGCGGTACGTCCCGTGCCGAGCGTACCAGTGAGCGAGGCAGCCGCTGAGGAGGAATTCGAAGTCGTAGCGGCGGAGGCAGGGGCACCGGCAGAGGTGGGCACGCACGGCGCTTCGGGCTATGACGAGCTCCCATTCGCTGAACAGTCGGCGCCAGGCGTCGGTCATCGGAGCGGTCCCTGTTTTTTTCGCGCTCCGGACGGCCGACTGCCTGACGATAGGGGAATGGCGGGGGCGGAAACATCACGGACGGGTCACGGACTGGATGGGCGGCAAGGGAGGTTGGGACGAGGTGGACGGGGAAGCGCGAACCTGGGCGGCCCCCATGCTGAACCTCCTCCTCGCGGGGGAGGGAGACGGAGGAGATTGCGGAGGCGTCCGACACTATGCGAAGGGAGGGCGTAGGTAGAGGCGGGAGGGGACCCCGCCGTGCGAGAGATCGAGAGGACCTACGACAACATCGAAAGCCGGGAGTGGCGGCGGGACCTCGTCGAGACGCTGGCGCTGCTGGTCTACGAGCTTCTGAGGCGCGAGGGGCTCCTCCGCGGCGACGGCGGGGGCGCGGAGGGGGACCGGGGGCCGGCGGGGCGCGCGGGGCCGCCCGCGGGGCCCGGCGGGCGCCGGGAGGAGGGAAGATAGTCCTTGCGTTCGGCGGGATACTAAGATATACTAACGCCATGAAAGCCAAGAAGACGAGGCGGACGGAGTTCCTTACCCTGCCGGAGGTCGCGGAATACCTCCGGCTTTCCATTCACACGATCTACAAGATGGTCGAGCGCGGGAGGATCCCCGCGTTGAAGGCCGGGGCGATGTGGCGCTTCGACCGGGCGGAGATCGACGAGTGGATGAGGGCCGCGGCGGGGCGGCCGCGGGCGGCGCGCCGGGGGAAGGCGCGGAGGGGGGGCGGGAGATGAGCGGCGGGACGGCGCGCGTGGGGGAGGCCCCGAGGAAGCTCTGCGGGCTTGTCATCCGGGTGAGCACGACGCGGCAGGCGGACAACCCCGAGGGCTCGCTCAAGAACCAGCTCCAGCGGCTCCGGGCGCACATCGAGTACAAGCGCACGGCCTGCGGCGAGAACTGGGCCGAGGCCGGGAAGTACGTCCTCGAGGCCGTCTCGGGGAAGGACTCGGTGAGGAGCCGCGAGTTCGCCCGGCTCTTCGAGGACATCCGGACGGGGAGGATCAACACCGTCCTCTGCACCGCGCTTGACCGGATCAGCCGGTCGGTGAAGGACTTCCTCAACTTCTTCGAGTTCCTCAACGAGCACCACGTCGAGTTCGTCTGTCTCAAGCAGAACTACGACACGACGACCGCACAGGGGCGGCTCTTCGTCACGATGATGATCGCGCTCGCGGAGTTCGAGCGGGAGCAGACGGCGGAGAGGACCCGGGAGGCGACGCTCGCCCGGGCGGAGCGGGGGCTGTGGAACGGGGGGCACCTCCTGGGGTACGACGCGGACGAGCGGAACCGGGGGAGCCTCGTCCCGAACGCGAAGGAGGCGGCGCTCGTCAACTTCGTCTTCGACCAGTACCTCAGATGCGGGTCGATCGGCGAGACGGCGAAGGAGCTCAACCGGCGGGGGTACCGGACGAAGGAGTACACCTCGCGGCGGGGGATACTCCACCCGGCGCGGCAGTTCGCCTTTATGGCCGTCCACGGCATCCTGCACAACCTCGCCTACATCGGCAGGAAGGAGATCAACAAGAAGAGGAAGGGCGGGGAGTCGGCGCCCGAGGCGAAGCGCTACCGGACGGTGAAGGCCGTCTGGCCGGCGATCATCGACGAGGGCAAGTTCGCCCGCGTGCGAGAGCTGCTCCAGGCGAACGCGAAAGCCGGCCACAACGGGATGCGTGCGGTCCGGCACAACTACCTCTTCAACGGGGGCCTCGTCCGGTGCGGGAAGTGCGGGGAGCTGATGGAGGGGTCGTCGGGGACGAACGGCAGGGGGACGACGTACTACTACTACGCCTGCCGGAACGCCGAATGCCGGTTCAGGGTGCCGGCGGAGGAGATCGAGCGCGTCGTGCTCGGGAGGATGGCGGAGCTCGCGCGCAGGGAGGACATCCTGGAGGAGATCGTCGCGGCGACGAACGTCAGGCTCAGGAAGGAGCTCCCCGATCTGAAGGGGCAGAAGGCGCAGCTCGAGAAGGAGACCACCCGGGTGCGCGACCTGGCGGACCGGCTGCTGGGGGACGCGGGGCGCCTCGCCACGGACGAGAACAGGCCGCTCCTGAAGGGGAAGCTGGACGAGCTGGCCGGGAGGTTGAAGGAACTCGAGGGCGGGCTCGAGGACGTGGAGTTCGCCATAGGGGAGATCGAGCGCGAGTCGGTGAGCAAGGACCTCGTCCGGCGCGCGCTGGGCAACATCGGGGACGTCATCGGGCGCGCGAACCCCTACCAGCAGAAGCGGCTCCTGGGCCTCGCCCTCCACCAGGCGGTCGTGTCCGGTAACCGCATCGAGCTCGCCCTGCGGGGAAATCCGCCGGGATTCCTTGCAACGGAGCCGGAAAAAGCGATGGCGCAGAGAATGGTGTTCTCTGCGCCATCAAAGTGGCTCCCCGGGCAGGACTCGAACCTGCGGCACGGTGGTTAACAGCCACCTGCTCTACCGACTGAGCTACCGGGGAATGCAGCCGTCGCTCGTTACTGGTTTCTCTTGTCTAGGGAAAACGGATGTCAGAGAACGGACAGAGTATAACAAAGGGGGCGGGGGGATGGGAAATCAATGCTATCATTTGGCGCGTGGGGTTTGAACAGCGCCCCGCAAAGGAGGGGGATCGAGGGGGAAGACGCCCCTGATGAATTGGAACAGGACCAGCGGGCGGACTGAGGTCAGCCCTGTAACAAGGGGCAGGAAAACACATCGGCGGACTCGAGACCGCCCCGCGGGGGACAAGGAAGGATAGGCGGCCTCGCGGCCGCCTTGCAGATGCGTTGTATTCGGGGGGCCCGGAGGGGCGTGGAGAAGGGGCACGCACGATGTACGTCACGACGATAGAACCGCGGTTCGGCGACGCGGACGGGATGGGGCACATCACCAACACGGCGCTCCCGCTCTGGTTCGAGCGGGCGCGGAACAGGGTCTACCGGGTCTTCAACCCGACACTCGACCTGACGAGGTGGAACCTCGTGATGGCGCGCCTCGAGGTCGAGTACAAGGGGGAACTGTTCTACGGGCGGGACGTTGAGGTGAGGAGTTCGGTCTCCCGCATCGGGGAGACGTCGTTCGACGTGGCGCAGGAGGCGTGGCAGGACGGCGCGCTGCGGGCGACCGGGAAGGTCGTTCTCGTGCAGGTCGATCCCGCCGAGAGGAGGCCATCGCCTCTCCCGCCCGACATACGCGAGGCGCTGCAGTCGCTCTGAAATGCCCCGGTCATCCGCCGCAGTTCCGGCTCATCAGGCGCGAACCCGGAGGCGGCGTCGACGCACGGGGCCCGGGGCCGGGCTTTCCGTTTGCCGTTTGCGGGCAGGTTGCCGGGATGGCTTTTAAAATGCAGCGAATCTCCGGGCGCTTTTCAGCCGGCCGAGAGATGGTTCAGCCCAAATGTCCGCGCGTTCGCCCGGCGGTTCGGACAGGAGGACCGCGATGAAGATCGTTCTGATCCACGGGAATCCCAGGGCGGGCGGCTTCGTCCACGGGTGCATCGACCTCGTCGCGGGGGAACTGGCTCGGGCGGGCGCGGAGGTGACGGTTGTGCGCCTCGCCGAGAAGCGGATCGCGGAGTGCACCGGCTGCTTCGCCTGCCTGCGGGAGGGGGCGTGCATCCACGAGGATGACATGGGCGGCATCATCGCCCTGCTCAGGGAAGCGGACGGCATCGTCACGGGGGCATCCGTCAGGAACGGCTATTTCCCCGCACTCTACAAGCGCTTTTTGGAGCGCATCACCTACCTCGTCGGCTTCCGCCGCGACCTGAAGGGGAAGCCGGTTCTCGCGATCGGCGCCGTGGGGATGGCGGGGGGGAAGAAGCATTTGGGGAGGGTGCTCACCCTCCGAGACTTCCATGCACTGCCCGCCGGATACCTCTTCTTCCGCACGGGGATACCGGGGACGTTGAAGGCGGAAGATGCCGGCGAAACGCTCCGCCTCGCCGCAGCGCGCTTCCTGCGCACGGTCGAGACGCGACCGAGGCCGAATATCCTCCGGCGCGCCGGATGGGCGCTGGACGACGCCGTGATGCGCCGGTTCATGTTCCGGAACGACCCGGACGGGGTCTACGCACACGTGGTTCGCGTCTGGCGGGAAAAGGGCCTGATGTAGCGGCGGGCGGCGCACCGTTCTCCTCCGTCGCGCCTGGTTCGTTTCCCGCGCCCGAAAAGCCGCGGCCCCGGGGGATCCTCGCCGCACTCGGGCCGCGGCGGCGAGGGCGCCGGCGATGGCGGTCCGTTCTCCCGCGCACGGAGACGGGAAAACCGGGGGAGCGAGAGGCGCGGAACGAACAGGCGCCCCTGACCGCCAATGCACCGGAGCCATTGCCGAGGGATGGATTTTATGCTACTCTTATCATTGAGAGGGCGCTTGCTGTGGATGCCTCCCGGGCATCGCCGATCAAGGCGGCATATGTCCCGATTTTCATGAAAGGGACTAGCGGCTTCCTTTCGCTCCTCTCCATCCTGCTCCTCGCCGCACCGGTATCCTTTTCGCACGCCGAGTTCGCGCGCGTCGGGTATATCAACAGCGCCTCGTCAGCGTGGGAGAATTACACCCAGTTGTTCGATCACACCTACACGCACATCATCACTACGTTCCTGATCCCAGACGGCACCGGTGCGATCGACCCGTACGATGCCGCCAAGCCTGTTGTGGTCGAGGAAGGCGATAATCCTTTCGGCATCGTGCTCATCAATAGGGCGCAGGCGCAAGGATCCAAAGTCCTCGTCTCGATCGGCGGCTCCACGGTGTCGTACAAGGTATATACGGATATCGCATCCGATCCGAATGCAAAGGCGAACTTCATCGCCAACGTAATCGACTTCGTTTCGACGTATGACTATGACGGCGTCGACGCGAATTTTGAAGGGTGGGGGGGGGGAACAAAGGCCGCGGATCGGGACATCGTGGACCAGTTGATCCTGGACCTCGCCCAAAACGTGAAGGATGCATGCCCCGGCGCGCTGTTCACCGTCACCCTCGCGCCGCTCTATTATCTCCCGGCGAGCCCGAGCGCCACGGTGGTCAACTCCGATCTCATAGACATGGCCCATCACATGAGCTACGACTTCATGAGCCAAAAGTACCCGCCCAACGGGCCTTTTCGGATGCCCGGGAGTGTGCTGTGGCTCGCGTGGGACGAGGGGACGGTGGAAAGGTCGGTGTGGGGGGCGTTCAGCTATCTCTATGCAAAGGGGTATAATCTATCGAAGATTACGGGCGGCATCCCGTTCTACCTGACAGATCACTCCTCATGGGACAGTGTGCGCAACGACACCGACTGGTCCCTCGTCAGTCTGCACGCCTCCTATCTGGAGAAACAACACCCTGCCGACAGCCGCTGGGTCAACGATCCGGAGGCAATCGAGGCGAAGATCGCGGAGTACAAGAAGATCGGGCTTTCGGGCGTGATGGAGTGGCAGGTGGGCAAGGAGGGGACGACGGGCGACCTCAGCCAGGCGCTCTACGACGCCGCCACGAAACAGGATCCCCTGGTAATGCCCCTGACAATCAACTTCATGCCGCCCCTTGCCGATTGCCCCGGCTCGTACAGGCGCGACAGCGGCGGCGCGTACGGGTTGAGGGGCGACTACGGCTGGCAATCGCACTGAGCGCCACACCGGCTTGCCTCAGCCGCGCAGGACACCGAGGAGCGTCAACCCTTCCCTGATCAACACGAATCCGAAGATCGCGAGCAGCGCCCCGAGTCCGCGCATCAGCCAGCGGTAGGCGCGGCCGCCGAACCAGCGTTCCACGCCTCCCGCGGCCGCCGCCGCGGCCGCCTGCGCCCCCACGAGACAGACGTAGAAACCTCCCGCGAAGGCGAGCGCCGCGGCCGGCCGGCGCTCCCACCCGCTGCGCATCGCCGGCGCGCCGACCGTCATCCAGAATAGGTACGGGTTGGGGCTGAGCAGATTCACGATGACGCCTTTCCGCAGCGACTGCGGGGCGGCGCGGAGGAGCCGTTCGGCGCGCGGCGGCGTCCGGAGATTGCGGCAGCCGAGACGGAGCAGGTAGGTCCCCCCCGCGGCGGAGATCAGGCCGAGGATGAGGCGCGACTCCGAGAAACGCGAGAGGACGAACAGAGAGGCGAGGACGATTGGGATGTCGGTGAGGATCGGCACGAACGCGACCTTCAGCCCCTCGCGGACGCCGTGGGCGAGGGCCTGGGAGACGACGAGCGCCAGGAGAGGTCCCGGTGTGAGGCCCGCGGAGAGACCGAGCGCCGCGCCGATGCCCAGTGACGCCGCCAAGCCCTGTCCCAACGCCCGTCCTCCCCGGGATGGTATACTGAAAGTCGGAATTAACGGGATGCCCGGGGAACTCTTCTTCCCCGCGGCGCGTCAAAGATAGCAAAGGGAGCGATGCAGCCGCCACCGAAAGAACTCCTCATACGGGCGTCGGAGGGCGACGCGGAGGCGTTCGAGCAGATCTACCGTGCGACAGCGGACTACGTCTACACCATCGCCGTCGGGATCACCGGCAACCGGGCCGACGCGGAGGAGGTCGCGCAGGACGTCTTCGTGAAGGTCCACCGGGGACTCGGGAGGTTCCGTTTCGAGGCGTCGTTCACGACGTGGCTATACCGGATCACTGTCAACCGCGCCCTCACGGAGGCGAAAAGGTCCGGGCGGCGGCGCGCGCGGCGGGCCGAGTTCGACGACGGGATGGCGGTCGAGGATCCGCGCAACGCGACGCGCGAGACGGTCGAACGCGAGGAGAACGAAACGCGGGTGCGGTTTCTCCTGAAGGGGCTCAGGCCCGAACAGCGCGCGTGCATCGTGATGCGGGAGATGGACGGGATGCGGTACGGGGAGATCGCGCGGGCGCTGGGCGTGAAGCTCAATACGGTCCGATCGAGGATACGGAGGGCGCGGGAGGCGCTGTGCGCCCGCGCGCGGGCGGGGGGGGGATGGAATGAACTGCGAAAAGGCGCGGGGGCTTCTCGCGGCGGACTACACGGACGGGGAACTAGACGCGGCGGCGCGGGCGGAGGTCGAGCGGCATCTCGAAGCCTGCGCGAAGTGCCGTCTGTTCGAGGAGGAGCTGCGCCGGCTGGCCGTCGAGCCGCTGAGGAGCGCCACGCGAATCGCCGCGCCCGCCTCGCTCTGGCCGAGGGTGCTGCGGGCGATCCGGCGGGAAGAGGAACGGGGGGTGCGCGCAACGCTCCGCCGCGCATGGCGCGTGCTCCGTCTCCCGGCCACCGCCTACACCGCGGCGTCCGCGGCGGCCGCGGTCATCGTCGCCGCCGCGGTCTTCCGGGGTCTGTACGCCCCGCCGAACGGTTCGCGCGCGGCGGCGATCGACGCGGAGGAGCTGCATGCCTACCTCGATGAGCAGTATTCGATCCTCGCCTGCGAAAGCCGGGGCGGGTCTGCGGAGAGCGGCGAGGCGGGGTTCGGCACGCTCGTGGAGGAGTACCTGATGTGACGCGGAACTTTCCGCTGCCCCGGTTCGTCAAAGGGGTATAATGGGGCGGCGCCTGGCCGCGCCGTCCGTGCTGATGGGACCGCGCCGCGGCTTCACAAAAGCGGCACAACGAGAGGGGGCAGAGATGAAGGCACGACTGATCGGTACACTGTTGTCGATTGCGGCGGTTCTGCCGCTCGCGGCGGCGACGGCGTACACGCAGCCTGTGCCGCCGCCGGAAAAGGACGCGCCGGCGGTGGCCCCGGCGACCGGGGAGGAGACGCCGCCGCTTCCCCCCCCGGAAAAGGAGGGCGGATGGAGGATGGGGAGACGACTCGGCAGGCAGCAGTTGAAGGAGCTCAATCTGACCGCCGAGCAGCAGGAGAAGATCGACGCGCAGCGCAAGGAGCAGAAGGCCGTGATGCGGGTGGTGCGCGACGCGCTCAAGGCCAAGCACGAAGAGCTCCGCGCCGAGATCGACAAGGAGAAGTCGGATCCGGCGAAGATCGAGGGTATCGCCGCCGAGCTGAAGAAACTCGAGGCCCAGCGCATTGACCAGGAAGTCAAGGGGATCCTCAGGGTGAAGGAGACGCTGACCCCCGAGCAGTTTAAGAAGCTCAGCTCGATGCGCGAGGAGCGCAGGGCGGGGAGGCGTGGCCGCATGGGCAGGGGGCCTCGCGGCCGCGAAAAGGGCGAGCGGCCCGACGAGGCGCCCGTGGCCGATTGACCGGGTGCCGGGGGCGCACCCGATAGCCGAGAGCACTGAAGCAGACGGGGGATACCGTACCCGGACGCGGGTATCGTATCCCCTGTCTCGTTCCTGAACCGTTCATCGCGATCGGGTCGTCGAATTCGGGCGCGGCGCCCCGGCGGATCGGGCACCGTGCGTCGTTCCGGCTGCCCGAGGGGGGAGCGGTCAGGCGCCGAGAGGGATCCCGACGGATGCCAGGCGCTCATGAACCAGGGCGAGGAGGCGGGGGCGCATCGTGGCGGCTTTCCCGAACCGGGCCCGCGCGAGTAACGTCAGCTCGGTGTTCCGACCCACGACGCCGGTGCCGGCGATGATCTGCCACGGCTCGACCAGGTTCGGCAACAGGGCGACGGCGTCCCGTCCCAGTCCATCGAGGATCTCCAGCGCGCGCGGGAGATCCCCGGTGGCGACCGTCATCGTCACGGTCAGGGTCGAGAACCTCCCGCGGCTGAAGTTGCGCACGGTGCGGATCTCCCCGTTGGGGATCACGTACATCTCCCCCGACGGGGCGCGGAGCAGCGTCGCCCGCAGGGTGATGGATTCGATCATCCCCTCGACGCCCGCGATCTCGACCTTTTCCCCGACGGCGTAGGTGTCGGCGAAGATGAATCCGACGCCGGTCAGCACGTCCCGTATCACCGGCGCAGCCGAGAGGCCGAACGCCGCGCTGAAGAGACCGATGACCCAGACGAGCGTGTCCACGCGGATGAAATGCGAGGCGGTGATGAAGGTGGCGATGCCGAAGGCGAGAAAGCTGATGAGGCCCGAGATGAGCGCCTCGAGCGTCCGCTGCCGCTCGGGCGTCGCGGCGCGCACGCGGGGGGTGAGACTCCGGAGACGCACCATGTGCGCGGCGAGGCGACCGGAGAGCCGATGGGCGAGCCATGCGCACAGGTAGATGACGAGGATCGCCGCCCACGGCTGCACGCGGGGGAAGGACGACGCGACCGCCGCGCCTTCAGCGGCGGCGGCGCGGCGTATGAACAGAGCCTCAAGGAACGCCGTCATCGTCGTCGTTTGTTGCCGGTGCGAAGGCGCCGGCCGCGGGTGACATATCCCGATTGGCTTCCCATCCGCCCCCGAACGGGCTTATCTTGTCGGAGACCCAGGTCCCTGAAAGCGTCCCGTCGACGGCTCTCCCCTTGAGGATCAGGTCCTGGGCGCCGGGCGTGGAGGGGGAGTCGAGGAACAGGGTGACGGTATCGAGGTCTATGAAGCCGAGGATCGAGGCCTCCTCGAGCTCGTCCTTGCCCGAGAAGGTCCCCTCGACGATGAAGTTGTCCGGGTAGCGCGCGAGCGTCATCGTGCCCGAGCCCAGCTCATCGAGCGTGACGTTCCAGGTGCCGTCGATCAGTATCGAAACCAGTCCCGAGGCGAGGTAGAAGCGGGCGCGGGCGAAGCATCCGTCGATGGCCTTCGCCTCGGCATCCGCGACGTTCGTCACCGCGGTTCCCGCGGGGAGAAGCGCGAGCAGCGCCTGATACTCCCCCCGGGCCAGCCCCCAGGGGATGTCGATCGAGAGAAGCGTCGCGTCCACGGCCCCGGGAAGGCCCGGGACCGCGAGGGCCAGGGGGAACGGCCCCGGCGCCGGCGTCCCGGCAAGCGACATGAAGTAGAGCCCCCCGCCGGGGGCGAGGACGACCGCCCAGGCGTCGAAAGCGCCGGGGATGGCGTCGGCGTGGCCGGTCACCCGCAGCCCTTCACCGGCGCGGTAGACGGTGTAGTTGGTTGCGACCCAGACCGTCGCCTCGCCGGGGGCGGCGCCGCACAGGGTCGCGAGCAGCAGGGCGGTTCTGCAAAGAGCGGCGACGGGCGTTTTCACGGTTCTCCCTCCGATATGGATTTCGCCACTGCGTGGAGTCTCAGGGATCCGATCACGCACAAGCATACCGCATATGCGGTTCGGACGCGAGCGTTTCCACACAGGCGGTCCCTCCCGGCCGGCGCCAAGCGGATACCCGGCGCAGGCGCCTGCTCGGGATCCGATCTGAACGTTCCGGCGCGAACGTTTTGTGGAATCCGGTGGCGTGTGGCACCATATTGAAAGGGGAGGGAAAGGGTGAAAACCGGATGGTGCGTGTATATCCTCAGGTGCCGCGACGGGACGCTGTACACCGGCGTCACGAACGACCTCGACCGGAGGCTGCGGGCGCACGAAAAGGGAACGGCTTCCCGCTACACGCGTTCCCGCGGGCCGGTGGCGCTGGTCTATCGCGAGGCATCGCGCGGCAGGTCCCGCGCCCTGCGGCGGGAGGCGCGGATCAAGCGGCTGAACCGGGTGGAGAAGCTGCTCCTGATCCACGCGGGACGCGGCGCGCTCCCGTGCAGGCACGAATCCGCGGGGGAGGATGCGCACCGCGCGCGCGGGGGTCTCACGAGAACTCCCCGCGCGCGCCCGCCCGCCCGCGGCGGGGAGGCTACAGGTAGACGACGTCGCCGGGGGAGAAGAACGAAAGGAAGGTGAGCAGGTAGTCCCGCACGTGCCGGGTGATGAGGAAGTTGTTCTTCACGTGCTCCCGCCCGTTCGCCCCCATCTTCACCGCGAATTCCGGGTTGTTCAGCATCTGCTTGATCGCGTAGGCCGCCCCCTCGATCGAGCGGCTGAGCAGGCCCGAGTATTTGTGCGTGACCTGGAGCGGGATCCCCCCCACGTGCGAGGCGACCACGGGCTTTCCCTTCCAGAGCGCCTCCGACACCGTGAGCCCGAACCCCTCCCTGATCGACTTCTGGACGAGCACGGTGGAGGCCCGCTGGAGGGCGTTCACCTCGATGTCGTTGTGGGGAAGCAGGAGGATGCGGATGTCCGGGTCGTTCGCCGCGCGCTCGCACACCTCGCGGTAGACCGTCATCCCCTCCGGGTCGTCCACGGCGGTGCCCCCCGCGAGGACGAGCCGGCAGTCCGTGTACGGCTTCACCAGCCGGTACGCCTCGATCACCCCCAGCGGGTCCTTTAAACGGTCGAAACGGGAGATCTGGGTGACGAGCGGCTTGTCGGCGGGGATCTCGTACTTGGCCAATACGGCATCGATGGTTTCCCGCGGAAGTTCCCGGTTCTTGTCGCTCAACGGGTCGATGGAGGGGGAGATAAGGAACTGGCGGATCGGGAGCGGGTGGGCGAAGCGCGGGGCCGAGAAGATGGCGGCGTCGTAGCCGACGATGAAGTCGTGGAGGAAACCCCAGAGCTTCGGATCGGGGGCGGAGACGTCGACGTGGCAACGCCAGATCCATCGGTTCCCCCCCTTCTTCCTGATCAGGGCGATCGGCTGCGGATCGTGGATGAAGACGATGTCGCCGCGGATCTCCATCGTCTCGATGTTCCGGCGGCTGGTCTCCATGAAGATCTCGAAGTCGGTCTGGGTGATCTCGACCCCTTTCCCGTGGAGCGAGTTGTGGAACTTCTTCGTCACGTCGAAGAACTGGTTCCCCCCCGTGATGACGTCCCAGCGCGCCTGCACGCCGAGTTCCGTGAGGATCGGCAGCATCCGGTTGAGGATCTCGGCGACGCCGCCCCCCATCGCGGTCGAGTTGACGAACTGGACGCTCCTTCCCTCCAGCCGGCTCGCGAGGAAGCGCAGCTCGTCGATGGTGGAATCACCGACGATCGGGGCGTAGTCGTCAATGTGCGGCGTGGTCGGTGTCATCGTGTTCCGCGATCCTCCTGGAGACGAGGGCGACGAGTTTCTTGCGCAGCTCCTCGAGCGTGTAGGTGTACGGGTCGAGCGCGGCGATCCGCTTCGCCAGCTCCGGCTCCCCGAGCGAATCCTCGAGCCAGTGGGAGAAGTCGTTGGTCTTCTTGGCGAGCCGCAGGCGGGCCTCGAAGATATGGAAGTAGATCGAGTGGATGCCGACGCGCCGGAGCGCCTCGGCGAACTCGCGGAGGTTCCAGACGACATACGGGGCGGGGAAGACGAAGCTGACGGCCTTTATGAAATAGAACTCCTCGCCCGGCGCCGCGCGCCGGAGGGCGGCGTTGGGCGTCCGGGCGAGGTGCTCCTCGACGACGGCGACGATCCTGTCGCGGAGGGCGGGGAGGTTCGAGAAGCGGATCGTGTCGATGCTCGCCAGCTTCTCCGCCAGCTCGTCGTCCCCCATCGACTCGGCCGCCCAGTAGGCGAAGTCGTTGGGCGGCTCGGGCGAGAGGTGCTGGTGCTGCTGGAGGAACCGGTGCGTGTGGTGGTAGACGCAGGAGTCCGAGGCGTTTTTGAGGATCTCGAGGAAACGGGGGAAGGTCGACGCCGAGAGGCCCGTCAGCTCCGAGAGGTGGAGACGCGTGTAGAACCTGAACGGCTGCGCGGCGCGCGCGGGTTCATTCATCGGCTGCAGCTCCTTTCCGCGAGGAACAGATCGAGAAACCGCCTGACCTCCCGCGTGTCACGGAGGCGGTAGCGGGCGTCCGACCGCCGGGCGTTCCCGACGCGCGCGGTGATCCTGCGGCGCCGGAACGACCGGAACGCGGCCTCGTCGGTGAGGTCGTCGCCGATGTAGACCGGGACAAGACCCCGCGCACCGCTGCGCCGCCGCAGGCGCTCCTCGATCCAGAGCACGGCCGAGCCCTTGTCCCAGTCCGCGGGGGGGAGGATTTCCAGGACCATCTTTCCCCGCTTCAGGCGCACGGCGCCGCGCCTAACGGCACCGGCCGTGGCGTCGCGCAGCAGCGCCTTCACGCGCGGCCGGTTCCCGGCCGCGACGAGGCGGTAGTGGAGGGCGCACGAGCAGCCCTTGTCCTCGATCAGCGCCCCGGGGATCCGCCCCGCCGCGCGCGACAGCGCCCGACGGACCTTCGCCACCGCCGCGCGTCCCTCCCGGGACGCGAAGACGGCGCGCCGCATCCCCGGCCCCTCGATCTCAAGCCCGTGGCAGCCGACGTAGACGATCCCGCGGAGGCCGACGCGCCTCCGCACGTCCCGGAGGGCGCGCCCGCTGACGATCGCGACCGTCACGCCGGGCGCGGCCGCGAGGCGCCGCAGGAGCGCCCGGGTCTCCGCCGGGCACGACGCCCCCGCGGGGGTGCGGGCGATCGGGGCGAGCGTCCCGTCGAAGTCGAGGAAGAGCGCCGCGTCGCGCCCGGCGATCCGCCTCCGCACCTCCCCCCATGACCGCAGCAGGTGGCGCACGGGATCTCTCCTCACTCGGTGAAGTCGAAGCGGAGGAGTTCCGAGATGATCTTGCCCGCCCAGCGGAAGATGTTGTTGACCTGGACGGTCCCGCGCAGGCGCGCCATCCTCCGCTGCCGTTCCGCCGGGGGCATCGTCAACGCCTCGTGGAGCGCGTCGCTCGTCTGCTCCCGGTCGTACGGGTTGATCAGGACCGCGTCGACGAGCTCGCGCGCCGCGCCGGTGAAGGTGCTCAAGACGAGGACGCCCTGCTCGTCGGTGCGGCTGGAGACGAACTCCTTGGCGACGAGGTTCATCCCGTCGTGCAGCGAGCTCACCAGGCAGACATCGGCGACCCGGTAGAGCGCGAGCGCCTCCTTCAGCGACAGGTGCCGCCGCGCCAACCGGATGGGGCTCCATCCCTCCGTGGAGTGTTTCCAGTTGATCTCCTCGATGCGCGCGTTGATCTCGTCGTTCAGGTCCTTGTATCTCTGGATGTGGATCCGGCTGAGGTGCCCCATCTGGAGGAAGACGACCTTCTCCTTCAGCTCGGGGTGCTTCTCGAGGAGCCGGTCGACGGCGAGAAGCCGTTCGGGGATCCCCTTCGTGTAGTCGATGCGGTCGAGACCCGCGATCACCGCGCAGCCGTCGAGCCCGAACTCCTCCCGGAGCGAGTCCCTGAGCGCGGCGCAGTCGGAGGAATCCGCGAGGCGGCCCAGGCCCTCGAAGTCGACGCTGATCGGGTAGGGACGGATGAGCGTCTCGTGCCCGCCGCGGGTGACCGACTGCCGCTCCCGGTCCAGCTTGCACTCGATTTCGCGGTCCAGGACCTCCATGAAGTTGTTGCAGTGGTAGCGGGTGTGGAAGCCGATCAGGTCGTTTGCGAGCAGCCCCTCGATGATCTCCCTGCGCTGCGGGCAGATGCGGAACGTCTCGTGCGCGGGCCATGGGATGTGCCAGAAGTGCGCGACGATGAGCCGGCTGCCGGCGCGCTCCTTGAGGTACCGGGGGAGGAGGCAGAGATGGTAGTCCTGTATCCAGACGAACGCCTTCCGGTCCCCCACCTCTTCCATCACGGCATCCGCGAACCTGCGGTTCACCTGCTTGTAGTAGTCCCAGTCCTCCTTCCGGAACTCCGGCCGGTTGAAGACCATGTGGCAGAGCGGCCAGAGGGCCTCGTTCGAGTAGCCGTAGTAGTAGGCGTCCTCCTCCTCCTTCGTGAGCCAGACCCGCCGCAGGGTGTAGCGGGGCTCCTCGGGGGGGACGGCCAGCGTGCCGTCCGGCCCGGTCACCCGGCGGTCCGCGTCGCCGTCGCCGACCGCCACCCACGTCCCGCCGCAGGCCTTCATCACCGGGTCGAGGGCGGTGATGACGCCCCCCGCGCCGCGCCGGCACTCGACCTTGCCCCGCGCGAGGACGTGGACGTACGGCTGCCGGTTCGAGGCGACCACGAGGAGGTAGTCGCCCAGCTTCTCACGCACCAGCCGCTCGATGCTTTCCTTGGTCCACATCGGACGTCTCCCCTCGGGCACCTCGGCCCCGCACCTATCCCGTCCGGGTACAGACGGATGATAGCATCATCCGAAGATGCGCGCAAGCCGCTGGTCGGATAGTGCTTGCTTTTGAAGACGCCTGCGCTACCATGTGAAACGCCTTGCGCGACGCGGGCGCGCGGCGTATGTCCCCGCGCGCCGGGGGAGGGAACGGGATGAGTCCGCGCGGGAGCCACTGGAAGGCGGCGAGGAACGCGGAGGCTTTCGTGAAGGGGCGGTCGGCGGCGATCCCCGGCGCCGCCCTCCAGGCCGAGATCATCGCCCGGCTGATCGAAACGTGGCGCCCCGGGGCGGAGAGGGTCCTCGACCTCGGTTGCGGGGACGGGATACTCGGCGAATTGGCGCTCAGGCGCTGTCCCCGCGCCTGCGTCTGGTTCGCGGACTTCTCCGAGCCGATGCTGGCCGCGGCGCGCCGGAGGCTCAAAGGGGAGCGGCGCGCCCGGGTCGTCGCCGCGGACTTCGGGACGCGGGCCTGGATCGCGGCGGTGGGGGAGGGAAGACCGTTCGACGTGGTGCTCTCCGGTTTCGCGATCCACCACCAGCCGCACCGGCGGAAGCGCGCCCTCTACGGCGAGATCTTCGACCTCCTCGCCGGGGGCGGCCTCTTCCTGAACCTCGACCACGTCAAGCCGCCGACGGAGGCGGTCGAGGAGCTGTTCACCGGTCTCTTCGTGGACCGCCTGTTCCGCCTCTCCGGCTCCGGGAGATCGCGCGCGGAGATCGACGCGGAGTACCGTTCCCGCTCCGACAAGAAGGAACGGCTCCTCGCCCCGCTCGAGGCGCAGTGCCGCTGGCTCCGGGAGGCCGGCTTCAGGGATGTGGACTGCTACCTCAGGGTGCTGGAGCTGGCCCTGTTCGGCGGCAGGAAGCCCGCCCGGCGCGCCGGCGCGCCGCGGGGGCGGCGCCCGTGAACCGGTCCGGGGGGATCGCCCTCAGGCTCGCCCTCTCCATCCTTTCGAGCTGCGCCTTCATATTCGCCGTCATCTTCTCCTACCAGTACGTCGTCTCGCGCCGCCTCATCCCCTGCAAGATCGAGGAGAACGCGAAGAACCTCGCCCTCCGCACCGCCCAGAGGATCGAGACGGTGATCCAGTCGGTGGAGAAGGTGCCGAACACGCTCGCCCTGTCGCTGGAGCACGCCGCCTACACGCGCGACGAGCTCCTCGGCCTCGTGCGCGGCGTGGTCGAGACGACCCCCGAGATCTACGGCTCGACCGTCTCCTTCGAGCCGCACCTGTTCGAGCGCGGGGCGCGCTGTTTCGGCCCGTACTACTACAAGCGCAACGGGGAGATCGCCTTCGCGTGGCTCGACGACAAGTACGACTACTTCAGATGGGACTGGTACGCGGAGCCGAAGAGGACGGGGCGGCCGGTCTGGACCGGCCCGTACTACGACGAGGGCGGAGGCAACATCATCATGGCCACCTACAGCGTTCCGTTCCACCGGAGCGCGGGGGGCGGGCGGAGGTTCGCCGGCGTCGTGACCGCGGACGTCTACCTCTCCTGGCTGGAAGAGATCGTCTCGGGGATCAGGATCGGGGAGACCGGGTACGCGTTCCTGATCTCCAGGGACTCGACCGTCGTGACGCACCCGAGGCGCGAGCTGATCATGAAGGAGAAGCTCCTGGATCTCGCCGCGGAACGGGGCGACGCGCAGATGGAGAGGATCGCGCGTGAGATGATGCGCGGGGCGAGCGGCTTCCTCCCCGCCCGCAGCATCGTCACGCGGCGGCCGGTCTGGATCGGCTTCGAGCCGATCCGTTCCACCGGCTGGTCGCTGGGGCTGAGCTTTCCGCGCGGCGAACTGATGGCGGACGTCACCCGGCTCAGCGCCGCGGTCCTGCTCCTCGGCCTGGCGGGGTTCGCGGCGCTCCTGGCGGTGATCGCCGCCCTCGCGGGCACCATCACGCGCCCGCTCAGGGAACTCGCCGCCGCAACCCGCGGCGTCTCCGGGGGCACGCTGGACTTCGCCCTTCCCCCGGTGCGACGCGGCGACGAGGTGGGAGGTCTCGCCGCCGCCTTGGCGTACATGCGGGACTCCCTCAAGACCCACATCCGGGAACTGACCGAGGCGACCGCGGCGAGGGAACGATTGGAGAGCGAGCTCGCCGTCGCCAGGAGGATCCAGGCCGGGATGGTGCCGGCCGAGGTCCCGCCGTTCCCGGGAGGGGAGCGCCTGGATCTGCGCGCGATCCTCGAGCCCGCGCGGCAGGTGGGAGGGGACCTGTACGATTTCTTCGTCCTCGACGACGGGCGCCTGTGCATCGTCGTCGGCGACGTGTCCGGCAAGGGGATTCCCGCCGCCCTCTTCATGGCCAGGACCATCACGCTCGTCAAGGCGGCGGCCCGCGAGGAGCGGAGCCCGGACGGGATTGTGGCGAAGGTCAACGTCGAGCTCTGCCGCCGCAACGAATCGTGTCTCTTCGTCACGCTCTTCTGCGCCATCGTGGACGCCGTGCGCGGGGAGCTCTGCTATGCCAACGCGGGGCACAACCCCCCGCTTCTCGCCCGCCGCGGTGAGAGGGCCGTCTTCCTGAGGGGCGGCGAGTGCATCGCGCTGGGGGTCGAGGAGGAGGCGGCGTTCAAGGAGGCAACGGTTTCGCTCTCCGACGGCGACACGCTCTTTCTCTACACCGACGGGGTCACCGAGGCGTTCGATCCCGAGAGGCGGATGTTCTCCGAGCCGCGGCTGGTCGAGGAGGTGTCGGCCCGCGCCGGGGATTCGGCGGCGGAGCTCGCGGAGGGGATCCTGCAAAGGATCAGGGAGCACGCCGGGGACGCGCCCCAGTCGGACGACATCACCATGGTTGTGCTAAAATACGGTGTGTGCGCGGCGCGGGGATCCTCCCCCGACGGGGGGGCGCCGCCGCCCGGCTAGGCGGGGGGGGGACCGGGCGCCGCGCGGGGTGCCCGGCGAGCGTTTGAGAGAACGCCGTCGCGGAGGAAGGAGGATGCGGCGATGAGCGGGGCGCGGTTGAAGCGGCTGGGCGTCACGGTGGGGATCGTTGTGCTCGCGGTGCTGCTGGTGCTCCTGTTCGCGCCGGGGCTGCTCATCTGCCCGGCGGTCGGGAAGGCCGGATCGCTGGCACTCGGGGTGCCGGTGCGGCTGAAGGGCGCGGGGCTGAGGATCTTCTCGAGCTCGGTGGATCTGAGGGGGTTCGAGGTGGGCAACCCGGAGGGGTACACGACGAAGAACGCGATCGAGGTGGGGCAGATCAACGTGCGCGCTCCGCTGACCCGCCTCCTCCGCAAGGTGCCCCGGATCGAGTCGGTCGTCATCAAGGAGCCGGCCATCACCCTCGAGCAGGGCCTCACCAGCTCAAACCTGTACGAGCTCCTCAACCGCACGTCGAACGTGCAGGAGGCGGGCCCCGAGATGAAGGTCGTGATCGGCAGCCTGCGCATCGACGGGGCGAAGGTGAGGGTCGTCCCCAGGATCGCGGGGATGCCCGCCGCGTTCGTGCCGCTGCCGCCGCTGGAGCTGAAGGAGCTCGGGGGCGAGGGGAACCAGGGGGTGACGATGGCGCAGACGCTGGCGTTCTCCCTCCAGGAGATCATCCGCTCGACGGTCGCCAACGGGGGCGGCCTGATCTCGCCGGAGCTCGGCGCTTCGCTCACCTCCGGCCTCGACGCGGTCAGCGGCGCCGGCCAGCAGATCACCGGGGCGGTTTCGGAGGCGGGGACGCAGGCGGTCGGGGCTGCGCGCGGCGCCGTGAAGGGTTTGTTGGAGAAGGCGGTCGGGATCACGGGGGCCGCGGGCGACGGGAAATGAGCGGTGTGCGGCTTTGTACCGTGTGACGTTGCTCCTCCTGCCGCCGTATCCACCCGCGCCGGCCGCGCCCGGCGAATGAATCCGGCAGAGAACCGGGAATGAGGGGCCGCAGGGGACCTGAGCGAACACCGCGGGACGGCGCCTCGCCTCCCTCACCCCCCGGGAGCGGCAGGTCCTCGCCCTGGTCGTCTCCGGGAATCTCAACAAGCAGACCGCCGGCGAACTCGGGATAGCCGAAAAGACGGTCAAGGTCCATCGCGCCAGGGTCATGCGGAAGATGAAGGCGTCCTCCCTCGCCGCGCTCGTCCTCCTCGCGACGAAGAGAACGGCTTTTCAGGCCGCCGACGAGAAGTAGCCGGCCGGCCGATCGCCGCAGGGTCACTGTTCGCCGGCTTCGATCTTGACGAAGCTGATGCGCCCCGGATGGACGGCGCACCGGAGGGGCGCCTCCCCGCCGCCCGGCAGCCGCACGCTGAAGTCCACCAGCCCCCCCGCCTCCTCCGTCTCCTCCGGCACAAGGCCGGTCCAGCTGAAGATCTCGTCGTGGTTCGGGATGAGGGGGGCGGGGTTCAGGAGCTGGACGCGCCCGCGCAGGTTTTCGAGAAGCCGGGGCCTCTCGGCGTGCGAACTCCCGAGGAGATCCCGGACGCCCGGCACCATGTCGGTCACGTCCAGCAGCCGCGCCTTCTCCCGGAGTTCCGCGACCACGCCGGTGTCCTTGAAATGCCCGGTCCAGATGATCGTGCGGCTGCCCTCGTTATAGTAGCGGCCGCGGATCACCAGGTCGTCGGAGGCGTCCTTCCATCGGACGTCGGACGCCTTCAGACGCGCGTCGCCCAGCACCACCTCGACCATGAACTGCCGGAACAGGTCGCCGTCGCGGGCGAGGTCCCTTTCCAGCGATGCCCAATCGCCCCTGATGAAGTTCAAAACGAAAGGCCAGGCGGGATTGTCCTCCACCATGTACGCCGCCCCATGGCGTCTCCCCGCGAGCCCCCAGAACGACTTCTCGGGGAGATGCATCAGCTCGAGCGGCGCCACCGGCAGCTTGGGGAGGGTGGCGCGCCTGACCTCGTCGAGACGGGCTTTCCCGTCCGCATCGTGCGCCGTTTTGAAGGCGGCGAAGGTGTGGAGGCTCAGGTGCGCCGCCGGCTGGTCCACGAGCCCGTCCCCCTGCGCTCCGTTGGCGCCCACGATGGAGAGGATCTCCGTCGGGGCGAACGGGTAGCGTTTCCGGTGCGCGTCGGCGGAGAGCCTCTCCACCCGTTTGAGGTGCTCCTCCGTGCCGAGCTCCGTCTGCAGTATCTGCCGGTACTCCCTCCCGATGACGCGGCGCACGAACGGCAGCCACTTCGCGAGGTTGACGGTGTCGTTGGCCTGCGGGGAGCCGAAGAGAGAGCCGGCGCAGCTGATGAAACGCGCCTCGACGTCGAGGAGGGAGCGGTACTGCGCGTAGGTGACGAAGAACTGGCGGTTCTTCTCCTTCTCCTCCGCCGTCCGGGATGCGCGCTCGGCGGCGTAGGCCCTGATCCTGCGGTAGCGCTTCGGGTAGTAGGGGCTCTCGACCCCCTCGAACCTCTGCACGCCCGGGTACTTGCCGGACGGGTCCGTGAGGTAGCCGAGGAACTCCTCGTACTGCGTGACGAGCTTCTTCTGCGCGCGCTCGTACAACCGCCTGAGCGGGGGGCTCGACTTGAAGAGCTGTTCGTTCTGCGACCTGATGTTCTGGATCGCGATGAAGTCGTCGAGGGCGTTGATGAACAGCAGAAACTCCGGGTCCTTCCGGAGCGCCTCCCACTCGTCGCCGAACGCCGTCACGGTTTCGCGGTACTCCTCCTTGAACGAGTGGAAGAGGCGGTTGGCGAGCTGGGCGAGGAGGACGCTCCCCTGGCTGTAGCCGATGAGCACCAGCCGTTTCACCGGCGGGGCGCCGCGCGCGAGGCGCCGCTCGTTTTCCGCCTCGAACTCCCGCGCCAACGCGGGGCCGACGCGCGTCCACGCGAGGCCGTGCTCGGAAGAGTAGAGGGCGGCGTGCTGCGCAACCGGATCCCCGGAGGTGTCGTAGGCGAGGATGCGGCAGGGGATCCCCTGCTCCGCGAGGAGCTCCACCAGGCGCCCGAAGTGCTCCTCCTGCCTGATCCGAAGCCCGGGGATGCGCAGGCCGGGGATGGCGAGGACCAGCGGCGCATCGGGGGCGGGGGCCGCCGGGTACAAATCGATCCGGGGGGGCGGGCTGACGAGGTCGAGCGTCGTGCAGCCGGCGCCGAAGGCGAGACAGGCGGCGGCCCCCAAACGGCGGAGAAGAGGCGGCGTGTCCACGGTGCGGTTCTCCGAGCCGGATGAAAGAACGATAGCTCTCCGCGCGGGTGCAGTATACTATGGGCTGCGGCGCGGGGCACTTCTTTTCGCGCCCTGTCGCGGACACTGCGGGCACCCGGCACGGCGCACGGGCGCCGCGGCGTGGCTCGCCCCCGGCGAGGCGGCCGGACGCGCATCGTGTCCGGCACGAACGAAGCGTTCAAAGGGTGACGCGCGGAGGAGGAAGATGAGACGGTGCGCCCTGGTCTGTTGCGCGGCGGCGGTGTCGGCATGGGCGGCGATCGGGCTCGCGGAGGAACCCGCCGCAGCTCCCGGAGCGGATGAACCCCCGGCCGCGGCCGCGCTCGCGTGGCCGCGCGAGATCGACGCCCCCAACGCGACGATCGTCGTCTATCAGCCCCAGCCCGAGACGTTCAAGGGCGACAGATTGACCGGCCGGGCGGCGGTCTCCGTGACGCCGAAGGGATCGACGGAACCGGTCTTCGGCGCGGTCTGGTTCGGCGCGCGCGTCTCCACGGACCGGCACGCGCGCACGGCGACGATCCTCGCGATGGAGGTCGCGCGCGTGCGGTTCCCCGGCGCGAGCGCCGCGCAGGAGGAGAGACTGGCCGGGATCCTGAAGGACCGTCTCCCCACCGCGCCCCTCGCGTTCCCGCTCGACAATCTGCTCGCGGGCATCGCGCTCGCCGAGAGGGAAGAGGCCGCAACCGCCGCCCTGTCGACCGCCCCCCCGAAGATCATCTTCTCCTCCGTGCCCGCGGTCCTCGTCGTTCTCGACGGGCAGCCCCGGCTGAGACCGGTTGAAAACGGCCGGTTGATGCGCGTGGTGAACACCCCGTTCACCATCCTTCTCGACCCCGACACAAAGGCGTACTACCTGCGGGGGGGTGATCGCTGGTACACCGCCGCCGACATCGCGGGCCCGTGGGCCGAGTCCGTGCACGCCCCGGAGGCGATCGTCGCCGCTGTCCCCGGGACCGCCGCTTCAGCCGGCTCCGCCGCGCCCCCCGCCCCGCATATCGTCGTCGCGACGGAGCCGACGGAGCTGATCGTCACAGACGGCCCGCCTGAATGGACGCCGATCGGCGGGAACGAGCTCCTGTATCTCGGCAACACCGGGAGCGACGTGTTCATGGAGATCGGGTCGCGGCGCTGCTATCTCCTTCTCGCCGGGAGGTGGTACCGCGCGGCGTCCCTGGACGGGCCGTGGGCGTATGTCGCCTCCGACGCGCTCCCGGAGGCGTTCGCGAAGATCCCGTGCGACTCCCCGAAAGGGGGCGTCCTCGTCCATGTCGCGGGGACCGCGCAGGCGAACGAGGCGGTCCTCGACGCACAGATCCCGCAGACGACGACGGTGCAGCCGGGCCCCGCGGAGCTGACGATCTCCTACGACGGCGCGCCGCGGTTCAAGGGGATCGAGGGGACGGAGATGCGCTACGCCGTGAACACGGCGGACGCGGTCATCCAGGTGCACGACGGGTACTACTGTTGCCGGGACGCGGTCTGGTACGCGGCGATGAGCCCGACGGGGCCGTGGGCGGTCTGCACGAAGGTGCCGAAGGAGATCTACACGATACCCCCGAGCTGCCCCTTGTACCACGTCCGCTATGTCAACGTCTACGGCGCGACGTCCGATGGGGTGTCCGTGGGCTACCTTCCCGGCTACACAGGCAGCTATGTCTACAACAACACGGTGGTCTACGGCACCGGATACGCCTATCCGCCGTGGAGCGGCGCGGTCTACATCCCCGCCCCTATGACGTGGGGGTTCCACCCGGTTTACACCCCGTGGTACGGCGAATGGGGCTATGGCTGGGGGCCCTGGCACGGCGAGAGCAGGGGATGGGTGAAGTGGGGGGACGGAGAGGGCGGCTGGTGGGGGCCGAGCGGCTACCACCCGGTGAGCTGGAGCGCGCACGACGGCCAGCTCACCGTGAACGGAAAGACCTACAACGTCAGCGGGTTGCGGGACGGCAACATCTATCGTCGAAACGAGCGTCCGGCGCCCCCCGCCCACCCAGAAGGGAAGGCGGCGCCCGGGGGCGCAAAGGTCGCCGAGGGTCTTGCGAACGATCTCTTCGCGGACAAACACGGCGACGTGTTTCGGAAGACCGGGGATGGATGGGAGCGGCGAGGGCGGGATGGGTGGACGAAGAGTTTCGCCCCCACGGCCGACACGGCCGGCGGGAAGCCCGGCGGGGTTGTCCGGGGGGAGCTGACGCAGACCGGCGAGCGGGGTTCCGCCCGATCGTCCGCTCCGGGGGGCCGCGGCCGCTCACAGCCCCCGGCGGATTTCAGCAAAGGCGATTTTTCACGGACCGGGCGAAGCCTCGACCGCCCGGAGCTCGATGCGCACCGCTACGCGCGCCAGAGGGGAACGGAGAGGGCGGCGGAGTTCGACCGGCATTGCGCGCATTTCAACAGGGGCGGTTCCGGGCGAAGCCTCGGCGGGCGGGGCGGAGGCGGTGTTCACGGAAGAGGCGGGCGCGGCCGGAGGCGCTGACCGCGGATGAGGGGCGGGTCGACGCGGTCGAGGAGGCCCCGCACGAGGGCGAGATATTCGCCGGTCTTTTCGAGGTGGTGGTTGTGCGAGGCCTCCTCGAGAACGGCGAGTTCCGACCCCGGGAGCATCCGGTGGTAGAACGCGGTCGTCGCGGGCGCCGCCTCGTCGAAGCGGCCGCAGGTGAAGAGCGCGGGAAGCCGGAGTTCCCCGAGCCGCTCCGCCCCCTCGAACCGTTTCAGCGAGCCCCGGATCGTGAATTCGCTCGGCCCCCACATATGCTCGTATACCCCGCGGCCCATCCTCTCGAAGGTCCGGTTCAAGCATTCCGGCCATGGCTCCATCCGGCAGAGGTGGCGCCGATAGAAGGCCATCATCGCATCCAGATACCGCGGGGAGGAAAAATCCTCCGCGTCCTCGCACTCCGCGATGTCCGCCTGTGTCTGTTCGGGAAGGAGGGACAGGTACCGCCGCTGGTCCGCCGCCCACCTCGACGCGCTCAGGCAGGGGCCGGACAGGATCAGGCAGGCCACGCCTTCCGGTCTCCGCGAAAGAAGGTAGTCGACCGCCAGCATCGCCCCCCACGACTGGCCGAGGAGGCAGACGCGCAGGAGGCCGAGAGACCGGCGCACCGTCGCGAGCTCCTCCACGAAACGCTCGAGCGTCCACAGCGACCGGTCCTCCGGCCTGTCCGAATTGCCGCCCCCGAGCTGGTCGTACAGGACGACGGGTCTTCTGTCGGCCAGCGTCTCCAGCGGCTCGAGGTAGTCATGCGTGGCGCCGGGGCCTCCGTGGAGCGCGAGCAGCGGGATCCCCGGCGCTTCGGGGTTCACGATCCGGTACCAGACCTTCCCGCCCGGAACTGGGATCGTGCCCTCCCGGATCGTCCTGTTCCCGTCCACCGCATCCCCCATTCGCCGTCATCTCCGCGCGCGCGGAGAGACCCGTACATTGTAGGACACCCGGCGGGCGGGGGCAAAAGGGATTCCGGCGGCGGACAAGGATCGCAGAAATTAGCTGCAGAAATTAGTTGTTGACGCCCCGGAGGCGTGTGCTAGACTGTGGACGGTCAGAATGAAGCTTGGGTATTATAGGTTGAGTAATCTATGAACCGCGAGCCGGCTACTTGACTCGCGGTTTTTCCACACCCAGGGCGGTTCTGACCGGCAGGGAGGCTGCGGCGCGTGCGCCGCAGGAAAACGGTGCCTCCCCCGTGCAGAGAAGGAGTTTAGGTACAATGGCACGAGGCACAGTGAAGTGGTTCGACGAGCGGAAGGGCTTCGGTTTCATCACGCCCGAGAGCGGTGAGGATCTTTTCGTCCATCACAGCTCGATCCTGATGGAGGGGTTCAAGACCCTCGAGGATGGCGAGGCGGTGGAGTTCGACGTCGCCCCCGGTCGCAAGGGCCAGCAGGCCATCAATGTGCGGCGGCAGTCTGCCTGACCGCGTGCGTTGACAATCACAAGCCCCGTCTCCCCGAAAGGGGGGACGGGGCTTTGTCGTTTCTGCGTCCGTTCAATCGCGTTCCTGGAAAAGCCAGGTGGAGAGGTACCGCTCCCCCGTGTCGGCGAGGAGCGTGACGATCGTCTTCCCCGCCGATTCGGGACGCTTCGCGACCTCGATCGCCCCCCAGATCGCCCCGCCGCCCGAAATCCCGGTCAAAATCCCCTCCTCGCGGGCGAGCCGGCGGGCCATCGCCCCCGCGTCGAGGTGGCCGACGCGCACGACCTCGTCGATGACGGCACGGTCGAGCACGCCGGGCACGAACCCCGGCCCCCATCCCTGTATCTTGTGCGGGCCGGGCGCGCCACCGGACAGCACGGGCGAGTCCGCGGGCTCGAGCGCGATCACCTTCACCCCCGGTTTCCGCTCCTTCAGCACTGTGCCGACCCCCGTGATGGTCCCCCCCGTGCCGGTCGCCGCGACGAAGATGTCCACGCCGCCGTTCGTGTCCGCCCAGATCTCCTCGGCGGTGGTTTGCCGGTGGATCTCGGGATTGGCGGGGTTCTCGAACTGCTGGGGGACGAAACTCCCGGGCGTCGCCTTGTGGATCTCCTCCGCCTTCGCCAGCGCGCCCTTCATCCCCTTGGCCCCCTCCGTCAGCACCACCTCCGCGCCCAGTATCTTCAAGAGCTGCCGGCGTTCGACGCTCATCGTGTCGGGCATCGTGAGGACGAGCCGGTAGCCCCGCGCCGCGCAGACAAACGCGAGGGCGATCCCCGTGTTGCCGCTCGTCGGCTCGATGACGACCGTCCCCTCGCGGATCGCCCCGCGCTTCTCCGCGTCGTCGATCATCGCCACCCCGATCCGGTCCTTCACGCTCCCGAGCGGGTTGAACGACTCGAGCTTCGCCAGCACCGTCGCGCCCGTCCCCCGTGCGATCCGGTTGATCCTCACCAGCGGCGTCCTGCCCACCGTTTTCGTGACGTCGTCGAATATCCCGCCCATGGCCGGTTCCTTCCTCGCGGCCGTTCCGCCGCCGTTCACGCCGTCGCCTTCTTCAATGCCCCGTCGATATCCCGGATGATATCGTCCGCGTGCTCGAGGCCCACCGAGAGCCGGACGAAATCCGGCGTCACCCCGGTCGCGCGCTGCTCCTTCTCGGAGAGCTGGGAGTGCGTCGTGCTCGCCGGATGGATCGCGAGGGTCTTCGCGTCGCCGATGTTGGCCAGGTGCGATACGAGCTCGAGCGAGTCGATGAACCGCCTCCCCGCCGCGAGCCCGCCTTTGATCCCGAAACCGACGATCCCCCCCGCTCCGCCGGGGAGGTACCGGGCCGCGCGCTCCTTCTCCGGGCTCGAGTCGAGGCCGGGGTAGTGCACCCAGGCCACCGCGGGGTGCCTCTCGAGATGGCGCGCGACGGCGAGGGCGTTCTCGGAGTGGCGCGGCATGCGCAGGTGGATGGTCTCGAAACCCTGAAGGAGAAGGAAGGCATTGAACGGGGAGAGTGCGGCCCCGAGGTCGCGCAGGAGCACCACGCGCGCCTTGGTGATGTAGGCGATGTTCCCGAGGGGCTTCAACGCCTGCGCGAAGTCGAGGCCGTGGTAGCTCGGCTCCGGCCCGGAGACGAGGGGGAATTTCCCGTTCGTCCAGTCGAACCCCCCCGAATCGACGATGAGCCCCCCGATCGAGGTGCCGTGCCCCCCGATGAATTTGGTGGCGGAGTAGACGGCGATGTCCACCCCGAATTCGAACGGCCTCAGGAGATACGGGGAGACGGTGTTGTCGAGGATGAACGGAATCCGATGCTCGTGCGCGATGCCGGCGATCGCCTCCAGGTCCGCGATATCGAGCTTTGGGTTCCCGATCGATTCGGCGTACACCGCCTTCGTCTTCGGGCCGATCGCCGCGCGGAGGGCGCCGAGGTCGTTGGATCCGACGAAGCGGACCGCGATCCCCATGCGGGGGAGGGTGTAGTGGAACAGGGTGTAGGTGCCCCCGTACAGGTTGTCGGCGGAGACGATCTCGTCTCCCGCCCGGGCGAGCGTGAGGATCGAGAGGGCGATCGCGGACTGGCCGCTCGCCACTGCCAAGGCGCCCACGCCCCCGTCGAGGGCGGCGATCCTCTTCTCGAGCACCTCGGTCGTGGGATTCGTGATCCGCGTGTAGATGTTGCCGAACTCCTTGAGCGCGAACAGATCCGCCGCGTGCGTGGTGTCGCGGAACTGGAACGAGGTGGTCTGGTAGATGGGCACCGCGCGCGCGCCGGTCGTCGGGTCCGATACCTGTCCGCCGTGCAGGGCGAGGGTCTCCGGCTTCAGTTTCGGGTCGAGCGTGCGCATTGTCCGATCCTCCCTGGTGACGTCCTATATCCGGCACATCGGCGCATCTTCGGTGCAATCCCCGCCCCGCGCGACCAGGTCCTTGAGCGTCACGAACCCGGGGAACGAGGATAAGCGTTCCCGAATCCCTTCCAGACGGTTCCGGTCGCGCAGCGGGAGACCCCCGCGCGCGAATCGGGGTCCCGCACGCAGTCGGGGGGTCGCATATCCCCGTCGAGCAGCTCCACGATATTCTCGAGGGCGATGTCGGCGGCCTGTCTCCCGAAACGATAGCCCCCGTGCGCGCCGCGGCGGGTGCGCACGAGGCCCGCGGCCTTGCGCGGGATGATGATCCAGCCGAGCTGTTGTCCGGAGATTCCCTGGTTCCGCGACATATCCTTCAGGAGGACCGGATCGTCGTTCCGGTGAAGCCCGAGTTCGGCCATCAGCCGCACCCCGTAACGCACGCGCGTTGAGAGCGTCATCCCGCCTCCCGACAATACACTACAAAGTCGATGGCGACAATAAAGACTATCGCTGCACGGGTGGGCAACGCAAAGGAATAGACGCGGGTTCCCGGACAAGATTCGACGGCGCGGATCGGGAACGGGTCCCGGTATCCGGCTCTGCGGCAGTCGCCGGGCCGTGCGGGGCGCAGTCGGTACGGGTCAGTGCCAGCCGTAGATCAGCACGCCCTCCGGCCCGATGTGTCCCTCGGGCGCCGCTCCCCGGTCGTTGTAGCCGAATGACACGGGGAGGGGAACGGAAGAGGGCTGGAAATTGATCCGGAGGCCAGATGGGCCGGGATACGCGAGCTGCGCGTCTATCGCCGCAGCGGGCGCGGGCACCGCGTCTGCGAGCGCCCTCACCGCCTTGTCGTCGTACCACTCGGACGCGTATATCGAGTGGCTGAAGGAGACGGCGTAGCTCGTCCCCGCCTTCAACCCCGAAAGCGCGTACCTGCCCAGCGCGTCTGTCGAGACGCCGAAAAGCGAGATCTCCTGCGCCGTGTCGTAGGCATAGACCCAGGCCCCCTCCAGCGGCGTCCCGCTCCCTTCCTCCGTCACCGTCCCGGCGATGCTGACGCCAACCTCCAGCACCGCGTCGATCCCGGTCGAGGACGCGTTCACCTCCGTCGCACCCGTCCAGTCGCCGGCGTCGTTGTACCACTCCGCCGCGTACGCCCCCGCGTGGTCGATGAAGACGACCTTGTAGGCGCTTCCTTCGTCCAGCGCGGTGATGCGGTACGCCCCCGTCGCGTCGGTATCCGCGGAACCGCCCCACTCGCCCGTGGCGCTCTCGTAGGCCTCCACACGGATGTCGGCCAGCGGATACGTCCCGTCTGTCACGACGCCCTCGATCGTCCCCCCGAACCCGAGCGCCGCGTCTATCGCCGTGGCGGGCGCGGCCACCCCGTCGGCGATCGCCCACTCCGCCTTGTCGTCGTACCACTCCTCCTTGTGCGGCGAGTGGCTGTAGGAGAGCTTGTAGCTCACCCCCGCCTTGAGGCCCGCAAGCACGTACCCGCCCAGCGCGTCGGTTGAGGTGTAGCACACGTACGCATTGTGCGCCGCGTCATAGGCCTGGACCGAGCACCCCTCGATCGGCGTCCCGGTTCCCTCCTCCGTCACCGTGCCGGCGATGGTGACGCCCCCTTCCAGCACCGCGTCGATCCCGGTCGAGGACGCGTTCACCACCGTCGCGCCCGTCCAGTCGCCGGCATCGTCGTACCACTCCGCCGCGTACGTCCCCGTGTAGTCGGTGAACAGGACCTTGTAGCTCATACCCTCGTTCAGGCCGGCGATGCGGTACGCGCCCGTCCCCCAGTCGGTCCACACGCTGCCCGCCTGGTTCCCCGTGCTGATCTCGTAGGCGGCCACCAGGATGTTGCCCAGCGGGGCCGTTCCGTTCGTCACGACGCCCTCGATGGCCCCCCCCAGCCATAATGCGGCGTCAATACCCGTCGCCGGCGCCGCCACCGCGTCGGCGAAGACCCAGTCGCTCTTGTTGTTGTACCACTCGTATCCGTGCGGCGAGTGACTGTAGGAGAGCTTGTAGCTCACCCCCGCCTTGAGGCCCGACAACACGTATTCGCCCAGCGCGTCGGTTGAGGCATAGCACACGTACGCATTGATCGCCGTCGTGTCGCAGGCCTGAATCGAGCACCCCGCGAGCGGTATCCCGGTTCCCTCCTCCCTCACCGTCCCGGCGATGCTGACGCCCGCCTCCATCACCGCGTTGATCCCGGTCGAGGACGCGTTCACCACCGTCGCACCCGTCCATCCGCCGGCGTTGTTGTACCACTCCGCCGCGTACGTCCCCGTGTAGTCGGTGAACAGGACCTTGTATCCCTTGCCTTCCGTCAGACCGGCGATGCGGTAGGCGCCCGTCGCCCCGTCGGTGGAGACGCTGCCCACACTGTACCCCGTGCCGCTCTCGTAGGCGGCCACCTGGATGTTGCCCAGCGGGGCCGTCCCGTTCGTCACGACGCCCTCGATGGTCGCCCCAAGCCACAACGCGGCGTCGATACCCGTCGCCGGCGCCGCCACCGCGTCGGCGATATTCCAGTCGTCCTTGTCGTTGTACCACTCGTACCTGTGCGGCCAGTGGCTGTAGGAGAGCTTGTAGTTCACCCCCGCCTTGAGGCCCGATAACACGTATCCGCCCAGCGCGTCGGTTGTGGTATACCCCACATTCATCTGCCGCGCCGTGTCGTGGGCATAGACCGAGCACCCCCCGAGCGGTATCCCGGTTCCCTCCTCCGTCACCGTCCCGGTGATGCTGACGCCCCCTTCCAGCACCGCGTCGATCCCGGTCGAGGACGCGTTCACCACCGTCGCGCCCGCCCATCCGTCGGCGTCGTTGTACCACTCCGCCGCGTAGGTCCCCGTGCTGTCGCTGAACTGGACCTTGTATCCCCTGCCCGCGATCAGACCGTTGATGACGTACGCCCCCGCGGCGTCGGTGTACGCGCTGCCGCCCCAGTTCCCCCCGCCCTCGTAGGCGACCACCTGGATGTTGGCCAGCGGGGCCGTCCCGTTCGTCACGATGCCCGCGATGCTCGCGGGCGTCGGCGTGGGCGTCACCGTCGGCGTGGGGGTCACCGTCGGCGTGGGTGTCACCGTCGGCGTGGGGGTCACCGTCGCCGTGGGCGTCACCGTCGGCGTGGGCGTGGGCGGAGAGCCAAGCTGCGCGTCTATCGCCGCGGAGGGCGCGGCCACCCCGTCGGCGAGCGCCCACTCCGCCTTGTCGTCGTACCACTCGGACGCGTGCGGCCAGTGGCTGAAGGAGACGGCGTAGCTCGTCCCCGCCTTCAACCCCGAAAGCGCGTACCCGCCCAGCGCGTCTGTCGAGACGCCGAAAAGCGAGATCTCCTGCGCCGTGTCGTAGGCGGAGACCCAGGCCCCCTCCAGCGGCGTCCCGCTCCCTTCCTCCGTCACCGTCCCGGCGATGGTGACGCCAACCTCCAGCACCGCGTCGATCCCGGTCGAGGACGCGTTCACCTCCGTCGCACCCGTCCAGTCGCCGGCGTCGTCGTACCACTCCGCCGCGTACGCCCCCGCGTGGTCGATGAAGACGACCTTGTAGGCGCTTCCTTCGTCCAGCGCGGTGATGCGGTACGCCCCCATCGCATCGGTATCCGCGGAACCGCCCCACTCGCCCGTGGCGCTCTCGTAGGCCTCCACACGGATGTCGGCCAGCGGATACGTCCCGTCCGTCACGACGCCCTCGATCGTCCCCCCGAAGCCGAGCGCCGCGTCTATCGACGCGGCGGGCGCGGCCACCCCGTCGGCGACCGCCCACTCCGCCTTGTCGTCGTACCACTCCCCCTTGTGCGGCGAGTGGCTGTAGGAGAGCTTGTAGCTCACCCCCGCCTTGAGGCCCGCAAGCACGTACCCGCCCAGCGCGTCGGTCGAGGTGTAGCACACGTTCGCATTGTGCGCCGCGTCATAGGCCTGGACCGAGCACCCCTCCAGCGGCGTCCCGGTCCCTTCCTCCGTCACCGTCCCGGCGATGCTGACGCCCCCTCCCATCACCGCGTCGATCCCCGTCGAGGACGCGTTCACCACCGTCGCACCCGTCCAGTCGCCGGCGTCGTCGTACCACTCCGCCGCGCACGTCCCCGTGTAGTCGGTGAACAGGATCTTGTAGGCACTCCCTTCGCTCAGGCCGGCGATGCGGTACGCGCCCGTCCCCCAGTCGGTCCACACGCTGCCCACACTATACCCCGTGCTGATCTCGTAGGCGGCCACCAGTATGTTGCCCAGCGGATCCGTCCCGTCCGTCACGACGCCCTCGATGGTCCCCCCCAGCCACAGTGCGGCGTCGATGCCCGTCGCCGGCGCCGCCACCGTGTCGGCGAAGTGCCATTCGATCTTGTTGTTGTACCACTCCCCCTTGTGCGGCGAGTGGTTGTAGGAGAGCTTGTAGCTCACCCCCGCCTTGAGGCCCGACAACACGTACGCGCCCGTCGCGTCGGTCGTGCTGTTGCCTATATACACGTTGTGCGCCGTGTCGTAGGCCTGGACCGAGCACCCCCCGATCGGTATCCCGGTCCCGTCCTCCGTCACCGTCCCGGCGATGCTGACGCCCCCTTCCATCACCGCGTCGATCCCCGTCGCCGACGCGTTCACCACCGTCGCGCCCGTCCATCCGCCTGCGTCGCTGTACCACTCCGCCGCGTGCGTCCCCGTGTAGTCGGTGAACAGGACCTTGTACCCCTTGCCCTCCGTCAGACCGGCGATGCGGTAGGCGCCCAAACCGTCGGTTGACACGTTGCCCACACTGTACCCCGTGCCGCTCTCGTAGGCGGCCACCTGGATGTTGGCCAGCGGGGCCGTCCCGTTCGTCACGACGCCCTCGATGGTCGCCCCCAGCCACAATGCGGCGTCGATGCCCGCCGCCGGCGCCGCCACCGCGTCGGCGATGTTCCAGTCGTTCTTGTCGTCGTACCACTCGTACCTGTGCGGCCAGTGGTTGTAGGAGAGCTTGTAGCTCACCCCCGCCTTGAGGCCCGACAACACGTACCCGCCCAACGCGTCGGTTGTGGCATAGCTCACACTCATCTGTCGCGCCGTGTCGTAGGCATAGACCCAGGCCCCCTCCAGCGCCGTCCCGGACTCTTCCTCCGTTACCGTCCCGGCGATGGTGACGCCGGCCTCCATCACCGCGTCGATCCCGGTCGAGGGCGCGTTCACCTGCGTCGCACCCGTCCATCCGCCGGCGTCGTCGTACCACTCCGCCGCGTACGTCCCCGTGCCATCGCTGAACTGGATCTTGTACCCCTTCCCGACGACCAGGCCGTTGATGGCGTACGCCCCCGCGGTGTCGGTGTACGCGTTGCCGCCCCAGTTCCCCGTGCCATCGTAGGCGACCACCTGAATGTTGGCCAGCGGGGCCGTCCCGTTCGTCACGACGCCCTCGATGCTTTGCGCGACGGCGAGAGAGGCGGTGGCGATGAGGGAAAAGACGGCGAACAGCGGACTCAGTGGGCGCATGCGCACGGTTCGGTTCTCCTCAGGGCTGAAGTTGATACCTCCCGGGGTATGGAACCCGGGTGCATCCCATCCATTGCATGGAACGCTGAAACTCGACAGGGTCAAAGTGTCAGTAAGTGATAAAGGTTGCCATATGCAGGATGCAAAAGCAAGTGCCGCCGATACAATATTTTTCGCCCCGCCGCGCCGCACCCTGCGGAGGATTGGGATGCGCCACCTCCCGTGACCGCAGGTTGACAGAATCTTGGACAGGCGCTACAAGGATAGGTGCGGCGTGCCGGCGGATACTGAGGAAATGGGGGCGAGCGATGCGCCGCCGCGGAGGGTCCCGTGAGGAGTGAGCTGCGCCTGCCTGTCATCATCGGCATCCTGAACGTCACCGCGGACTCGTTCTCCGACGGCGGGCGCTACCTCGACCCGCGCGCGGCGGTCGAGAAGGGGCGCGCGCTCGTCTCGGAAGGGGCGGATATCGTCGAGGTGGGGGCGGAGTCGAGCAATCCGGACGGGGCGCGGGTCGACGCCTCGGAGGAGGTCGGGCGCCTCGAGCCGGTGGTCGCGGCGTTGAAGGGGGAGGGGGTGCGCGTCTCCGTCGACACGCGGAAAGCGCGGGTGATGCGGCGCGCCCTCGCCCTCGGCGCCGATATGCTCAACGACGTCACGGGTCTCAGGGACCCCGCGGCGGTCAAGGCGGTCCGGGATTCGGACGTTCCGGTCGTGGTGATGTTCGCCCGCAATCGCGGTCCCCGGGCGGAGAAGACGGCGCGCCGCGGGGATACCGCGTTGGAGGAGGCCGGCGCGTTCTTCGAGGAACGCCTCGCCTCGTTGAAGGCCGCCGGCATCCCGCCGTGCCGCCTGATCCTCGACCCCGGGATGGGGTTCTTCCTGGGCGGCACCCCCGAGCCGAGCCTCGCGGTCCTGCGCGGACTCGCGACGCTCCGTCGATTCGGCCGCCCCCTCTGTGTCTCCACCTCCCGGAAATCGTTCATCGGGGCGGTGCTGGGCAGGCCGGTCGGCGCGCGCGGGGCGGGGACGCTGGCGACGGAGCTCTGGGCGTGGCTCCACGGCGCGGAGTACATCCGTACGCACGAGCCCGGCCCCCTGCGTGACGCGGCGCGGATGCTCGCGGCGATACGCGCGTCCTCCCGATAGCCGCCGCGGCGGCGGATCGTGTGCTATACTGCGGCTGATCATTATTCGAGTGCGCGCGCCGCGTGCGCCGCGGGCGGATGGCCCACCCGCGTCATCTATGCGCCCGCACACGGGAGACACGATGCGGGTGGTGCTGATCGCCCTGTTCCACTACGAGAGCTTCGCCCTGAGGTCCCTCTTCTCCTACCTGAAGGCCCGCGGCATCCCCGTCTCGTTCATCGGCTTCAAGCGGATGCGGCACAAGGCGGCCAGGACGCTGAAGAACGACTTCATGGAGATGTACGATTGCCACACCGAAACCACCCAGGAGGAGATCGAGGTCCTCCTCGCCGAGCTGGAGCGGCTCGGTCCGTCGCTGATCGGCCTTGGGGTACAGTCGTCGCAGTTCCCGCTCGCCTGCCGGGTCACACGCGCGATCAAAAAGCGTTTCAGCGTCCCGGTGATCTGGGGCGGGGCGCATCCGACGATCGATCCCGAACGCTGTATCGCCGAGACGGACCTGGTCTGCGTGGGGGAGGGGTTCGAGCCGCTCCGGCAGCTCTCGGAGCGGATCGAGGAGGGGAGGCCGTACCGCGACATCTCCAACATCTGGGTCAACGAGGGCGGCGCCGTCACGAGAAACGAGTCGAGGCAGCTCATCGACGACCTCGACCTTCTCCCGTTCGCGAACTACGATCCCGAGGACAAGACCTACATCGACGACGGGCGGATGCAGCCGGAGCGGAACATCGACTACTTCGGCTACGGGTTCACGGACAATCCGCGCAAGACCATCCACCAGACGATGACGTCGTTCGGCTGCCTGATGAACTGCTCGTTCTGCGTCAACGCCCTGACGCACGAGCGGTTCAGGCGGAGGAGCGTCGAACACGTGCTGCGCGAGATCGAGGAGGCCGCGCGGGAAAACCCGGGCCTGAGGATGGTCTTCTTCTGGGACAACATCTTCCAGGTGGGCAAGAAATGGTGCCTGGAGTTCGCAGAACAGTACTCGAAAAGGGTGCGCATTCCGTTCTTCGCCTACTCGCACCCGCTCTTCATGGAGCAGGAGACGCTCGTTGCACTGCGCAAGGCGGGATGGAGCGTCACGGTGATGGGGCTCCAGAGCGGGAGCCATTCCGTACGGAAAAGGATCTACAACCGGCGCGAGACGAACGCGCAGATCCTCGTCGCCGCCCGCCGCCTCGATGCCCTGCGGGCGGTGAAGAGTCTGCACGGGGTGTTCAGGATCTACTACGACTACGTGAAGAATAACGTCCTGGAGACACAAGGTGATCTGCGGGAGTCGCTCGACCTCATCCTCTCCTTGCCGAAGAATTTCATCTTCCAGGCCTTCAACCTCTCCTTCTTCCCGAACTACCTGCTCACGCGTGTGTATCTCGAGAAGGGGTTCATCACGGAGAACGACATCGAGGGGAACAGCACCGCGTCGGGGAACGACTGGATTACGTCGTTCGACAAGAGGAGGGAGTACCGCGGCTTCCTCAGGATACACGAGTACTACTACCTGCTCTTCTCCCTCGCGCAGTTCAAGCTCTTCCCGAACACCCTCGTCCGGTGGATGGAGCGGAGGGGGATCTTCTTCGGCCGCCTGCGGTCGCTGCACCTGCTCTGCCGCACCGTGCGTTTCCTCGACCTCTATTTCAGGCCGTCCAACTACGTCTGGCTCTTCGCGATCCTGCGGATGGTCTCCCTGCGCCTGAAGTACCGGCACGGGGCCTTCGTCCGCCTCCGTTAGCCCACCATCCGGGGGGGCGCGATCCGGCGTTTCAGGAAAGGGAAGCGGCGCGCCCGCCGCGTATCCCCGCGCCTCAGAGCCCGCCGCGCCTGACGCGCGGCCGCCGGCCGCGTTTCCTCTTCGCGGCCACCTGGAGGGGCGTGCCGAACAGCTCGAGCTGATCGGTGTTTTCCGGGCAGCGCGCGCAGCGGGGAAAGCCGCCCGCCTTCCTCGCCTCGCATATCTCCCGCTGGATCAGGTACGACCCGCCCGGGCACCTGATCAGATCCTCTGTTCGCTCTTTCACCGCCGCCTCCCCCCTGGCGACGAAAGGCCGGCAATTCGTCGCGCGCGCGGCACACGCGCCCGATCCCCGCGGCGCGGATGCGCCGGCCCTCTGGGCGCGATGCGCCTCTTCTTGTCCCCTCCGCCCGCCCGATCCGGAGAGTGTCCGGGGCGAGTAAGGGTATAACCTGTTGCAGCAAATAAAGCTGTATACATCGCCTACAGGGGGATCTCGCGGTATTCGCCGAAGCCGGGCGGCATCCACCTCGCGCGCACCGGGACGATCTCGATGAGGACGAATTCGGGGTCGAACTCGTCCTTGAAATGCTTCCGCACGTGCGGGTTGAGCGCCAGGAGCTCCCGCTTCTTCTCCGGGCCGCCGGTGATATCCGCGCGCCCCTCCACGCGGAGCTGGTACTTCCTCGCGTCCAGGAAACAGACCTCGACGCGCCCGTTCTCCGCCAGCTCCCTCGTCTTCCCGCTTGTACGGAACGTCGAGCTCAGCAGCCTGAAGCCGTCCGTCACCACGAACGCCATCGGGCGCACCCGCGGCTGCCCGCCGACGTCCGTCGCCAGCATCCCGTATCCCGCCCCTTCGATGATCCTCCTCGCTTCGTCGTCGGTCATGACCCCTCCCTTGCCCGCACGTCGTAAATATTTTGTTATCATACCACGATATATCCGATAGTGCAGGATTCCAATACCTCCACCCTGCGTCCGCGTGCTCGCCGGCGGTCGTCGAGCTTTGCATCCCGGATCTTTTGATTTTTGTGCTGTTAGTAAAAGTTGAAAAGTGCACATCTTAAGATTTAAAAGTGCACACCATAGAGATCGGTGTTCTTGAGTTTCCGGACATCGATGAGCCGGTCATCGCACTAGAACCTGAGTTCGGACACTGCAGTCCCCACGGGGTAGATGCGGACGTTGACCTCGTCTCTCGGGGACGCGTCATTGACCCTGATCTGTATGCCGTTATGTCCTAGCGACCAGATGATGAGACCGTGATTTTCGGATAAATGGGTGACACTCGGAAGGTGAGGTTCCCGAAGGGGAACCTCAGGGAGTGTAACCCATGAGAACGAAGAAGAGATCAGGGAGAGGC
>Ga0209723_1000495_pt1 | contig 73042 bp, 29 predicted proteins | sample BiotimSIPDNA_2_FD_185750 | JGI IMG/M metagenome (GOLD analysis project Ga0209723, IMG submission 185750) | Anaerobic biogas reactor microbial communites from Washington, USA - Biogas_R2 time_0 SIP DNA (SPAdes) (version 2) | ecosystem: Engineered > Bioreactor > Anaerobic > Unclassified | place... | reverse complement strand
GTCCCCAGCGAGACCGTGAACTTGCCTGGATTCGTCGGCGTCTCGCCCGCCGCAGAGTCCGTGGCCGTGATCGAGACCTTGGCCACGCCCGTGTCGTCGTCGTTGTCGTCGATCGTCACCGTGGCCGAGGCCGGCGTGCCCACCGTCACCGCCGTGTTGCTGGTGCTGTTCAGCGTCACGATCACCGTCTCGTCGCCCTCGATGATCGAATCGTCCACAATCCCCGTCACGGCGATCTTCGCACTGCCCGAACCCGCCGGAATCACCACCGTGCCTGTCAACGCCGTGTAATCCGTCGTCGGCAAGGCACTCCCCGTCACTGTGTAGTTCACCGTCAGGTCCGCCGCCGTTGTCAGACTCCCCAGCGAGACCGTGAACTCGCCGTCGTTCGTCGCCGTCTCGCCCGCCGCAGCGTCCGTCGCCGTGATCGAGACCTTCGCCACGCCCGTGTCGTCGTCGTTGTCGTCGATCGTCACCTGATGGGTGGACGGGGCCCCGATGCCTGCGCCGGGGCCGGTGATCGTGTCGAGCTTGAGATTTACCGTCTCGTTGCCTTCGATGATCAGGTCATCCAAGACGTCCAGCGTGACGGGCAGGGTGTCGCCGTCGCCGTGGGTGCCGGCGAGGAACGTCACGGTCTTGGTGCCGACGGCGGTGTAGTCGGAGCCGCTGGTGGCGGTGCCGCCGCCGGCGTCGATGACGGTGACGGTGACGTTGGAGGTGAGGACGCCGCTGCCTCCGACGGTCAGGAGGAGGTTGACCTCGTGGGGGGCGTTGGCTTCCGGGGTGGTGCTCTGGTCGATGAAGAAGCTGACCGTCACTGGCGGGTTGACGACGACGGCATAGTCTTCCACTTCGCCGTCGGGGGCCAGGCCGGCGTAGGACAGGCCGGACTGGGTGCTCAGGCGGAAGCGGGCGTAGGTCGCGCCTTCGGCGGCGCCGGCGGGGACCGGAATCGAGAGCGCGTTGGGACCGGGGACGACGGCAGCGTCCGTGAAGATCTGCTCGCCCGCGTCGGCCCAATCGCCGTCGGCGTTGAAGTCCAGCCAGGCGTTCAGCACGCCGTAGCCGCTGGACGTGACTGTGACCGTGCCGCTGCGGCCCAGTACGAGGTCGCCAAACGTCACGCCGTCCTCGTCGTCCGGCGAAGCGGCATTGTCGTCGCCATCGGCGGCCGTGGTGGGCTGGCCGTCGGCCTCGGCGTCGATCGCCGTGCCCAGGAACAGGCCGGAGCCGATGAGGTGCCGGGCGCCGTCGTTGGCCAGCAACGTCGGATAGGTCGCGTCTGGCGCGTCGCCGAAGTCTGCCTGGCAGTTGCCAAAGTCGATGTGCGTCAGCTCGCCGTCCCCGACGGTCACGGAATGGTGCCAGTCGAACCAGGGGCCAGGAAACGACTGGAACCAGCCGGTCTGCAGCACTTCATAGATCTCGTAGGTCCCGGCCGACAAGTTCAATTCGTAATAGCCGTCGGCATTGGTCTCGGCGGACACGTCGCCGGCACTCAAATCGCCGGACAAGTCGAGGTCGGCATAGATCGTCCAGCCCTCCAGACCCGGTTCGCCGATGTCCTGGAAGCCGTCGCCGTTGAAGTCGTTGAACTTGTAGCCCGACACCTTGCTGCCCGGCCGCGTGATCGACAGGTCGTACTGGTTCACCTGCCCCACGCTGTCGCTGTACACCTCGACGTAGAACTGCGTCGGCGAGGTCGAATCCGGCGCGTTGAACGTGGCGGTGTCCACGTTGCCCGTGCTGTTGCTGGCCGCCAGCACCCGGCCGTTGGCGTCGCGCACGCGGACGCCCAGGTTCGTCGGCGCGGCGCCCGTGCTGGTCGGCATCGTGACGGTCACGTCCAAGCGGCCGGGACTGTGGGCCGGCATGTTGAACTTGAAGTAGTCCCGGTCCGGACGCGTGACGGTGTAATCCTGCAAATCGGCCGGAGCGATGGCACCGAACGAGCCCAAGTCGGTGGCCGTCAGCGGCATGTTGTTGTTCGCGCCCGCGTCGTCCGCCCGATCCGGGTTCCAGATCCGCAGGCTGTAGGTCGCGTCGCCGCTGAGCAGCACTTTATACGCGTCGGCCGGATCCACTCCGCTGATCGTGTAGCTCCACGTGGGCGCGGCGGCGGTGAGCGTCTGGGACGTGATCAGGGTGTCGGAGGCGTCGTACAGCCCGGCCGTGATGTCGGTCGTGCCGCTGGAGCGTTGTACCTGGAATTTCAAGTCGCCGTCGACCGCGGCTTGGAACTGGAACGCGTCGTCGTCGCCCGACTGGACCGCGCCGGCGGCCAACTGGCTGTCCACCACGCCGGCCAGTCCCGGATGGGTGACGACCTGGGCGGAACCGAGCGCGTCGTTGTCCTCCGAGTCCAGGAACGCGACCGACAGCATTTGCCGGGATTCCAGCGGCTCCAGCATCAAGGTCCGGCGCTTGTCACGCGTGCGGCGGGCTTTGCAGGTCTTTTGCTTGGAGTGGGAGCGGGCACGACGCGAGGAATCAGTGCTGAGCCGGGACATGCAAATCTCCTTCAAAGCTGAAAGGACGCAGGAATTCTTTCTTGGGCAGCAACGCAGACCGCAGCGGCGGACAAGCCAGCCTGCCAAATGCACTTGGCGGAACGAATCCAAGTGCTGTGATGGGGAGGGCCCGATCCATAGAGGTTAGGCACCAGCGTTTGGGGGAACGTACACTAAGGTTGACCTAGCGCAAGTCGCAATCGCATCAGCCGAAACTCGCGCGCGTCCGGTTTGGGCAACCGGGGGCTTGCGGCTTGCGGCGGATTGGGAACTACGACAATTGTCTCTCAGGCAATCTTCTGTCTCAGGCGATCTTTCGCACCTGTCCCGGAGCAACTTCGCAGGCCGGTACTCGTTACGCCCCGCGAAGCCGTATGATGCTATTCCTGTACAGGCGCCAACATCCCAGAGGCGCTAACCCAGCGTGTCCGTTCGCTAGATAGAGGGGTTAAAGCGATAACGAACGTAGCAATTGTGACGGCGACTGTCAACTGGCCGCGGCGCAAAAAAACGTCGCAAAAAACGTTTTCTCTGGAGGGCCCGAAAACTGGCCGTGCGGGTCAGGGCTTGGGCCAGTTGCGAGTCGCGTCAGCGCGCCGCAGGCCATCGTCCAGTGGTGTTTGGAACCGGAAGCGCGCCCGGTTGGAAACGGTGAGCACCACGTTGCTGGTCGGGGCAGCGGGGGAGGAAGGAACGTGGAGGGTCCGCCTCATGTAGCGAGAAACGGGAGCGTCCGCGGGGCAAGCCCGCGGCATCCAATTCCACCAAACCTGACTCCACCGGCACGGGGCCGGTGGCGCAGTCGCTTTGGCAGAAATGCGCAACTTCGAAGACTCAGGACACGCCCCGGCGCTGTGGCGGGGCTGCGTCGTAAAGTTCGTTCAGCATGGCCACCGCCTGGTCGACCATCGCCTCGCCGGTGCCGACCTCCAGCCGGCTGTGCCAGCCCACCCAGGTCTGATAACCGCCGTCGGCATACGCCTGGCAATCCGGGATATAGCCGATGTTCTCGCCGCTCAGGCCGATGACACAGGTGTGGCGGAAGGGCGAGCGGCGCCGCAGTTCCAGTCCCAGCCGGGCGTACATCTCGCCGGGAACGCCGACGAAAACAAGATCGCCCAGGCGGATGACCTGCAGCCGCGTCTGTCGCGCCTCGCCTTGGTGCGGCGACATCTCCTCGCGCATCTTGCGGAACCAGTCGACCTGGCCGGGGACGCGCTGCGGGGCGTACTTTTCCAGGTACGTCTGGACCGCCAAGCCCGCTTGGGCTTCGTCGAAGCGGCGGATGTGGTAGGTGAACGGCCGGTTCAGCACTCGGACGGGGCCGGGCAGGGCCGGTTGCAGGCGGCCCAAGGCCTCTTCGACCGCAGCCACCACGCGGTGGACGCACTCCTCCGCCGGGACGCCGCTGTTTTTATAAGTGACGTTGTGCGTCGATCCGAACGCGCCGGGCAGAAACAGCGTCGTAGCGCCGTGCCGCCGCTCGATCTCCAGCGCCGACAAGCCGTAGAAGCACGGCGACAGGCAATCTTGACGGATGTGGCCGATGTTGTGGACCGAATGGTTGAAAGCCAGGCCGGCGAATTTGCCGTCGGCTCGCCGCAGGGCCAGGACGTACAGGTCGGGATCGTACGGTCCCGTGGGCCGAACCACGTCCTGCTCCTCGTAGCCGTCCCAGCCGATGCAGCCGTCCTTGAGCAGCAACCGGCTGTTGCGGCCGACCGTGGCCTCTTGACTCTCGCCGTAGCACACCACGCTCTGGGCGGCGGACGGGGCTTCGTTCAACGCCGTCACCGCTTTGACGGCGGCCAGCACGCTTCCTTCCTCCAACCGGCGGACGTACTCCGCACTGGGCTGCCCGAACGCGGAACTCATCGGCGGACCGCGGTGGGTGTGCGTGGCGCAAATCAGGATGTTGTCTTCCGGGATCCCCGTGGCGGCGGCGATCCGCTTGGCCGCCGAACTGGTCAGGGGCAAAAGGGTGTTCAACGAGTCCAGCGAGATCAGGCAGATCCGCTGGTCTCCGTCCAGAACCAGCGCGTTGGCTCGGAATTCTCCCTCCCAGGGCTGCTTGAAGACCTTTTCCTGGGCCTTCAGTTCCGCCATGTTGTCATCGGTCAGTTTGACGGATGCCGAGGCTGCGCGAACCGTCGCTGGACCGCGTCCGGCGTTTTGGCCGGCCCCGGCAGCGCCGGCCGGTTCGCCGGCGTGGACAGCGGAGTTGCTCGCGGCGGCCAAGGCGCCAAGTCCGCCAGCGGCGGTGAGCATCAAGTCACGGCGAGTCAAGTTGGTCATGATCGGGCTCCTCAAAGGACGGCGTTGTTACCCGGCGGATGAACGATCCGCACAGGACGAATCTGCGGAATTCACCATAGGATACCGGACCTTGCGAATCAACCAGAGCAACGCCGGCTGGTGCTGAACATGGCTCCACGCTGGCGAGCAGCGTGGTGGCCAAAGACGTCGCGGGGCGCGGGCGCACGCCGGCTGGTGTTGAACATGGCTCCACGCTGGCGAGCAGCGTGGTGGCCAAAGACGTCGCGGGGCGCGGGGGCACGCCGGCTGGTGCTGAACATGGCTCCACGCTGGCGAGCAGCGTGGGGGCCAAAGACGTCGCGGGGCGCGGGGGCACGCCGGCTGGTGTTGAACCTGGCTCCACGCTGGCGAGCAGCGTGGGGGCCGAAGACGTCGCGGGGATCGACTCCCAACGCCACCACGCTGCTTGCCAGCGTGGAGCGGTGTTCAAAACCAGAGCTGTCCCAGAAGAAATCGGTGGATTCGCCACCACGCTGCTCGCCAGCGTGGAGCGGTGTTCAAGATGCTGGACGCCGTAAGCGGCACGCCGGCTGGTGCTGAACATGGCTCCACGCTGGCGAGCAGCGTGGGGGCCGAAGACGTCGCGGGGCGCGGGGGCACGCCGGCTGGTGCTGAACATGGCTCCACGCTGGCAAGCAGCGTGGTGGCCAAAGACGTCGCGGAGCGCGGGCGCACGCCGGCTGGTGCTGAACATGGCTCCACGCTGGCGAGCAGCGTGGGGGCCGAAAACGTCGCGGAGCGCGGGGGCACGCCGGCTGGCGCTGAACATGGCTCCACGCTGGCGAGCAGCGTGGGGGCCGAAGACGTCGCGGAGCGCGGGGGCACGGCGGCTGGTGCTGAACATGGCTCCACGCTGGCGAGCAGCGTGGGGGCCGAAGACGTCGCGGGGCGCGGGGGCACGCCGGCTGGTGCTGAACATGGCTCCACGCTGGCGAGCAGCGTGGTGGCCGCAGACGACGCGGGGCGCGGGGAAACGCCGGCTGGTGTTGAACCTGGCTCCACGCTGGCAAGCAGCGTGGTGGCCGAAGACGTCGCGGAGCGCGGGGGCACGGCGGCTGGTGCTGAACATGGCTCCACGCTGGCGAGCAGCGTGGGGGCCGAAGACGTCGCGGGGCGCGGGGGCACGCCGGCTGGTGTTGAACCTGGCTCCACGCTGGCGAGCAGCGTGGTGGCCAAAGACGTCGCGGGGCGCGGGGGCACGCCGGCTGGTGCTGAACATGGCTCCACGCTGGCGAGCAGCGTGGTGGCCGCAGACGACGCGGGGCGCGGGGAAACGCCGGCTGGTGTTGAACCTGGCTCCACGCTGGCAAGCAGCGTGGGGGCCAAAGACGTCGCGGGGATCGACTCCCAACGCCACCACGCTGCTTGCCAGCGTGGAGCGGTGTTCAAGACCAGAGCTGTCCCCGAAGAAATCGGTGGATTCGCCACCACGCTGCTCGCCAGCGTGGAGCGGTGTTCAAGATGCTGGACGCCGTAAGCGGCACGCCGGCTGGTGTTGAACCTGGCTCCACGCTGGCAAGCAGCGTGGGGGCCGAAGACGTCGCGGGGCGCGCGGGGGGGGCGCGGCGGCTGGGGCGGACGATTCACGAGAACGACGGTCTGCTTCGCAAGGCATTTCCTGGGAGTACGTTACGGAGACTGCAGCGAGCGTCTTGCGCTGGGCGGACCTGCGTGCCCGGCGCGGATTTCGAGGGTTGCGGCGGGTCATCGCACGCGACTGGCACATCATCCGGAGTGGGACTCGCCCTTCGGTTCTCCGGTCAATCGCGGTCAGATTGCCGACGGCACATATTCCACCGCATCTTGCGGAGCGGTATGTTATGGGGCAGGCACTTGTCCGCGAACAAACTCGTGGGGCGAAATGCATGCCGCCTAAGCGGGCTGAAGTCCGCTCTACGAGAACCGCTTGTTGGGACATTCTCAAGGCAATCCAGGGAGCGCTCGTTCTTTATGAAGATCGCCATCATTGGTTCCGGCATCAGCGGGCTGCTCGCGGCCCGGTTGCTGGCTGACGAACACGAAGTCCACGTTTTCGAGGCGGGCGATTATGCCGGCGGGCACACGAACACCGTCTCGTTCGAGGCGTTCGGCCAGTCGTATGCGGCGGACACCGGCTTCATGGTGTTCAACGACCGGACGTATCCCAACTTCATCCGTCTGCTGAGCCTGTTGGACGTTCCGGCGCGGATGAGCGACATGAGTTTCAGCGTGCGCTGCGACAGGACCGGGTTGGAGTATCAGGGCAGTTCGTTGAACGGCCTGTTTGCCCAGCGCCGGAATCTGCTGCGCCCGTCGTTCTACCGCATGTTGCGGGAGGTGCTGCGTTTCAATCGCCAGTCGCTCGAACTGTTGCGGGGCGATGACAACGACTTGGAACTGGGCCAGTACCTGGAGCGGAACGGTTACAGCCGCGAGTTCATCGAGCACTACCTGATTCCGATGGGGGCGGCGATCTGGTCGGCCCCGCCCGAACGATTCCGGCAGTTCCCGGCGCGATTCATCGTCAGTTTTTTCAACAATCATGGGCTGCTGACGGTCCGCGGTCATCCGCAATGGAAGACGGTGAAAGGCGGCGCGGTGCGATACGTCGAACGGCTCGCGCGTCCCTTTGCGGATCGTATTCGCTTGAATTGTCCGGTCGTCTCGGTGCGCCGGGCTTCGGACCGGGTGGCCGTGACGTGGCAGCAAGGCGGGCCGGAGGACTTCGACGCCGTCGTGCTGGCGGCGCACGCCGACCAGACGCTGGCCATGCTGGCCGACGCCAGCGACTTGGAGCGGGAGATCCTGGGGGCGTTCCCCTATCAGCGGAACGAGACGGTGCTGCACGCGGACTCGGCGCTGTTGCCCCGTTGCCGCCGGGCCTGGGCTTCCTGGAATTACTGCATTCCGCCCGAGGAAAACCAGCCCGTGGTGCTGACCTACAACCTGAATCGGCTCCAAGGTCACGTCTCGCCCGAGCCGATCTGCGTGACGCTGAACGGGACGCACCGGATCGACGCGCAGAAGATCCTGCGGCGGATCGAATACCATCACCCGGTCTACAGCCGCGAAGCGCTTGCGGCCCAGACGCGGTTTGCCGAGATCAACGGCCAGAACCGCACGTATTTCTGCGGCGCGTATTGGGGCCACGGCTTTCACGAGGACGGCGTCAACAGCGCGTTGGCCGTGGGCCAGTGTTTCGGAAAGCGGTTGGACTCATGCACAGTTGCCTGTACCTAGGCCGCGTTTACCACCGGCGGCTGAGCCCGGCGGAGCACGCGTTCCGCTACGGGATGTACCTGGCGTATCTGGACCTCGACGAGCTGCCCGCGCTGCTGCGGGGCGGTTACGGGATCAGCGGGGCCGCCTTGGCCCCCGCCTCGTTCCGCCGCGCGGACCATCTGGGCGATCCGCAAGTGCCCTTGGCCGACGCGGTGCGGGACCTGGTCCGGGAGCGGACGGGCCAGCGCCCGGCCGGCCCGATCCGGCTGCTGACGCTGCTGCGCAACTGGGGCTACTACTTCAATCCGCTCAGCCTGTACTACTGCTTTGCTCCCGGCACGCAGGATCTCGAAGCCGTGGTGGCCGAGGTGACCAACACGCCCTGGAAGGAACGGCACTGGTACGTGCTGTGGCAAGGCAACCGCGTCGGCGAGTCGTCGCAACTCCGGTTCCGCCACCCCAAGACGTTTCACGTGTCGCCGTTTTTGGACATGGACCTGACGTACGAGTGGCATGTCCACGTGCCGGCAGAGCAAGTCCGCGTGGCACTGGCCGATTTTCGCGGGCCGGAACGCGTGTTCGACGCCAGTTTCGCGATGAAACGCCGCGAACTGTCTCGCGGGAACGTACTCCGCACGGCCGTCCGGTTTCCGTGGATGACCGCGCGGGTGCTCCAGGCCATCCACTGGCAGGCGTTCCGACTGTGGCGGAAGAAATGCCCGTTCTACGCCCATCCGAAACATCGTCAGACAACGGAGGACCAGCCACCATGACTTCCCTTGCTTCCTCCGCCGTCCCGCGCGGCACGGCGGACGCGAGCCTGATCGACCGCTGGGCGCGCCGCCTGGTCTGGCGCCGCCTGGAGAGCCTGGCCGAGGGCCGGCTCACGATCGCCGCCGGCGGCGCGGGCCGGCAGTTCGGGCGTTCGGACCAGGACTCGCTGGCGGCGACGATCGAGGTCCGCGATCCGCGTTTCTACCGGCAGTTGGTGTTGGGTGGCAGTCTGGGCGCGGCCGAGGCGTATCTTCGCGGGTACTGGACCTGCGACGACCTGGTCAGCCTGATCCGCATCTTCTCGCGGAACGCTGCGGTGGCAAACGGTTTGGAACGCGGCCCGGCGCGGCTGCTGAGCCCGCCGGCCAGGATCGCCCATTGGTTGCGGCGGAACACGGTTGCCGGGAGTCGCCGCAACATCGCGGCCCACTACGACCTGGGCAACGAGTTCTTTGCGCTGTTTCTGGACGAGACCATGGCCTACTCGTGTGCGGTGTTTCCGCAGCCGGAGAGCACGCTGTACGAAGCGTCGGTGGCCAAGTTCGACCGGGTCTGCCGGAAACTCGGCCTGACGGCGGACGACCACGTGTTGGAGATCGGTTCGGGTTGGGGCGGCTTCGCCATGCACGCGGCCCGGCAGTGCGGCTGCCGCGTCACCACGACGACGATTTCGCGCAAGCAGTACGAATACACCCAGCGGTGTGTCCAGGCGGCGGGCCTGGCCGACCGCGTCACGGTGCTGCTTTCCGACTACCGCGCTTTGCAGGGCACGTTCGACAAACTGGTCTCGATCGAGATGATCGAGGCCGTGGGGCACCAGTACTTCGACACTTATTTCCGCGTCTGCTCGGAGCGGCTTAAACCGCACGGCAAGATGCTCTTGCAGGCCATCGTCATCCCCGACCAACGGTACGATCGCTACCGGCGTTCGGCGGATTTCATCCAGCGCTACGTCTTTCCCGGCGGCTGTCTGCCTTCGCCCGGCGCCATCTGCCGGTCGCTGGGCCGCGCGAGCGAGTTGCAGATCCTGCACTTGGAGGATATCACCGCCCACTATGCCGAGACCCTGGCCCACTGGCGGCAGCGGTTCCGGGCGAACCTGGATCAAGTGCGCCGCCAGGGGTTTTCCGACCAGTTCATCCGCACCTGGGAGTTTTACTTCGGCTACTGCGAAGGCGGCTTTCGCGAACGGATGATCGCGGATATCCAGATGCTGCTGACCAAGCCGTCGTGAAAACAGCGGGGCGTCTTTCCGGGAACGAAAGGAGGAACCATGAACACGGCCAAGCTCGCGGCGTTTCTGACCCTGACCGTTCTGTGGGTGAGTCCTTCGCGCGGGGCCGAGACGGCCGCGCCCAAGGCGGCCCAGTACCTGGAGCAATACGGCCTGGCGGAGATCCACGCCAGCTATGCCCGGTTCTTCCAACTGCTGTCCGACGGCAAGGCGGTGGACGCCAATCGGTTGCTGGCGGAAACGCTGCCGACCAGTGTCAACACCGTGGTCCGCGACCAGGTGCTGCGGGCCACGGCCGGATTGTCCGCGGTTTTCGAGCGCGGCGTGGAGGACGCCGAACTGATCGGCTTGAACAGGATCTCGAACAAGGCCATCGCCCTGTACTACGTGCTGAACAGCAACGCCGGCCCGGTGCTGGTGGTCCTGATGCCGTTCCGGCAGCGCGCGACATGGCGGACCCACACCCTGATGATGGAAAGCAACGTTCCCAAGATCATCGAGGCCTTGAAGGGCGTCGGACGGTTTCCGGCCCCGGACGTGATCCTCTTCAAATCGCGCGGCGTGACGGCGTGAGGCGGCCCCCAACAGCCCGGCGGGTTTGCCGGGCCGGGCGGTTCTGAATCGCGATCGGCGCCGGACGCCGCGTCTCAGGCCACGTCCACCCACTGGCCGGATTTGGCGCTGGCCAGAATCGCGTCGCAGACTCTCTGCGTCTCCACCGCGTCGCGGAACGTCGGCGAGGCAGGCTGGCCCTTGCCCATCCCGTCCAGGAAGTCCGCCAGCTGGTGGATAAAGGTATGCTCGTAGCCGATCTGCAGGCCGGGCACCCACCAGGCCCCCATGTACGGCATGTCGCTGTCGCTGATATGCACCGAGCGCCAGCCGCGGACGAGCGAATCGTCGGCGTGATCGAAGTACTGCAGGCGGTGCAGGTCGTGCAGGTCCCAGCGCAGCGACGCCTTTTGGCCGTTCAGTTCCAGCGTGTACAGGGCCTTGTGGCCGCGGGCGTAACGGGTGGACTCGAACAGCCCCAGCGAGCCGTTGGCAAAGTGGCACATGAACGCGCAGGCGTCGTCGATGTTCACCGGCTCGACCTTGCCCGTCTCGACGTTCTTGCGCTCCTTGATGAACGTCTCGGTCATCGCGCACACGTCTCTGATGCCGCCGTTAAGCCACACGGCCGTGTCGATGCAGTGCGCCAGCAAGTCGCCCGTGACGCCGGAGCCGGCGGCTTTGGCGTCCAGCCGCCAGGTCGCCATGCCGCCCTGGGGAACGTCGGCCGAGATGGTCCAGTCCTGGAGGAACTGGGAGCGGTAGTGGAAGACCCGGCCCAAGCGGCCCTCGTCGAGCAGCTTCTTGGCCAGCGTCACCGCCGGCACGCGGCGGTAGTTGAAGGAGACCATGTTCGGAACCTTGGCCTCTTCGACGGCCGCCGCCATCTGCTCGGCCTGGGCCGTATTCAGGGCCAGCGGTTTCTCGCAGAAAACCGCCTTGCCTGCCTTGGCGGCCGCCATCGCGATCTCCGCGTGGACGTTGTTCGGCACGCAGATGTCCACCAGGTCGATGTCGTCGCGTTCGATGACACGGCGCCAATCCGTCTCGACACTCTCATACCCCCAGCGTTTGGCAAAGGCTTCCGCCACGTGCTTCTCCAGCCCGCAGATGACTTTCAATTGCGGCTGGTACGGCACGTCAAAAAAGTGGTTGACCTGGGAATACGCGTTCGAGTGGGTGCGTCCCATGAACCCGTAACCGATCAATCCGACGCGAAGTGGCTTGGTCATAAACGATCCTTTCCAACTTGGTCCTTCGTCTTTCGTCCTTCGTTCTTCGTTCTTCGTTGTCGCGGCCGTTCGCCGGGGTCATTCCGTCCAGCCGTGTGCGTCGCGCACGGCGAGCATCGAGGCCAGGATCTGGTTCCACGTTTCGGGCATCATCATTACGTCGTTGGGGAACATACAGCCGTCCCAGCAGACGTGGCGGAAGCTCTTGGTCAGTTGACCGCCGGCGTCGCGCATCCAGTACCCGGCCCGCTTGACGATGTCCAGTTTGCCGTTGGGGTCCTCCGGCAGGCAATGCCGGCCGGTCTTGTCGTGCGAACCGGAGCCCTTGACGGTGGCGTCGTTCTGGGCCACGTGGAAGTCGATGGTCCAGGGCCGCAGGGCGTCGGTCATCGTCTGATACGCCTGGTCCAGCGCCGCTTCGTCCCGCCAATCGAAGTCCTGCGGCAGCAGCGCGTCCTCGGGCGCGTTGTAGCCCAGCAGGTACAGCAGCGTATGGGCCATGTCGGCTTGAAAGCCCAGCGTCTGGGGCCGGTCGACCGTTTCCAGCAGCTGGACCATGCTCTTCAGGCTGTGCATCCCGCCCCAGCAGATTTCGCCTTCGGCCGCCAGTCGCTCGCCGTGGTCCTCGGCGATATCGCAGGCCTTGCGCAAGGTGTCTGCGATGCGCCGGCTGCCTTCCTGCGGGTTGGCCAGCCAGTCGGCCACGCCGCAGGCGGAATCGATGCGCACGGCGCCGTGCGGGCGGATGCCCAGCTCGCGCAGCTCCCGTGCGATCCGGCAGCCTTTCAGGACTTGCGTCAGGAACTTCTGCTGTTCCGCCGCGTCTCCCATCGCGGAACCGCCGCCCGTGGGCGGCCAGACGGGCGCAACGACCGTGCCGATGACCAGGCCGCGCGACGAGGCCTTGTCGGCCAACTGCTGGAGCTCGTCTTCCGACGCGTCGATGTCGACGTGCGGCAAGAACAGGAACAGATCAAAACCGTCGAACTTGACGCCGTCCACTTCCGCCGCAGCGGTCAGGTCCAGCATCGTGTCCAAGTCGATCGGCGGTTCGGCGCCCGGACCTTTGCCCACGACGCCGGGCCAAGCCGCGTTGTGCAGCTTGGGAAAGTTGTTGACATGCGTACTCATCACCGGGAGACCTTTCGTGTGACTGCGTCTGAATCCAAGTTCTGTCTCTGAACCCAATCCACCAAGTCGCGACAGACGGCTGGCCCAAGCGGTGACAAGCCGCCGCACTCCAAAAGTCCGAAAGTTCGTTACGGCCGGCTCACTTTCGGTAGTCGCCCACGTTGGGCACCTTGGCGAACGTGTCGGGACCGAAGTACCGCAGGCCGACCAGCGGTTCGCTGCCGTTGTTTTCGATCTCGACGCCCGCCGTCGCGGCTTCGTACGTGAGGTAGACCTCGTCTTCCGTCTCCGCGCCGAAACGAATCATGGCCGGGGTCTGCAGGTTCAGCTTGCCCATGCGGCCCTTGCCCTGGACCGTAATCCAGCTGCTGGCGCCCGGATCCTTCAACGTACACTTCGCGCCCGGCTCGACCGTCAACCGCTTGGCGCTGACCAACTGTTTGCCGGCGAACAACCCGTACACGATCCAGTCATCGACCCAGCCTTGCCCCTGGTCGGCCGTGATCGGTTCGAGGTAGTGGTTGTCCTTGAAGTTCGGATCGACGTTGGCTTCCCAGTCCAATTGGTCGACGATAAAGTCCAGATCCTGGTGCTTGTCCGCCGGCACGTCCTTGACCAGCAGCGACCAGGGCACGGAGCGGCCTTCGACCAGCGACTGGTACATGCCGAACACGTCGCTGCCCCATTGCGGCTCGTACGTGCATAGCGAACCGGGCGCGTGCAGCACTCCCGGCGGCACGTGCCAGCCGGTGCCCCGTTTCAACCGGTACGCCTTGGACAGGTCCAGAATCCCGTTGTCGCCCTTGTTCCAATCCTCCAGGCACTTGCGGACCTGGGCCTTGGTCGTGCCGGGCTCCAAGCCGAAGAACGTGTGGGGGAAGTTGTTGTCGCAGTTGTTGTACTGCGGCGCGAAGTAATAAGCCTCCGGCTTGCCTTCCTGGTTCGTCAGCTTGGCGTGTTCGAACCCCTGGTGCATGTGGTGCGGGATCGGGCCCATGTTGTCGAAGAACTTGGAGTACACCGGCCAGCGGTGGTACTTGTCCCAGATCGCCTTGCCGACCACGCGCACGCCCGCTTCGGCGACGGCGTCGCGGAGCAGGAAGGCCTGGCCCTCGAACGAGCAGAAGCTCAACCCCTCGTGCCAGACGCGGCCTTCGTTCGCCGCCTCGGTCGTGCTGCCGAACCAGCGTTCGTCGATGCCGCCGCGGTCGCCGCCGTACGCATAGTAGTCGTCCGGATGCAGCTTGATCCGCTTGCCGGGGTGCAGAAAGCTTCGCGGAACCCAGGTCGGCGTCAGCCGCAACAGTCCGCCGCCGGCGTCCAAGGCACGATCCAGTACTTTCGCCACACTGTCGCCTTTGAGAATTTTTGCTTCCGCCATGAGTTCTCGCTCTCCGTGTTTTTGGAAGGTTTTGGGGAAAATTGCCACGTTGGTCCGTGCCGATGTTTTAGTCGATTTCCAGGGAGCCGACAAGTAAGCGGACTCCCACGGGGCGGCGAGCCGCCGCAGGCCGCTTGCTCCGCAAGCCGAACCCCGCTCGCGAAACGAGCGGTCTACGGTGAGGCCCCGCGGGCAAACTCGTACAGGATTTCGGTCGCCGTCTGCAGTTGATCGATGGCCACCCATTCGTCCGCCGTGTGCGCTTGTTGGATCGAGCCGGGGCCGAACACGACGGTGGGAATCCCGCGGCTCGAGAACGCGGGGGCGTCGGTTCCGTAGGGCACGCCCACACAGCGGCCGGCGCCGCCATGCCGGCAGATCGTGCGACTCAACCGCGCGGCGAAATCCCGGCTGAGTTCGTCGGACAGGCCGCTGGAAATCAGGTACGGCGTTTCGTGCTCGACCAGCGGATCGTGGGCCAGCGCTCGGGCGACGAAGGACGTGACGTGGGCCAGCGCCTCGTGCGGGTCCTCCTCAGGCAAGACGCGGCGGTCGATCTCGATGCTGCAAAAGTCGGGCACCGTGTTCACGCTCACGCCGCCGGAGATCAAGCCCACGCTCAGCGTCGGCAAGCCCACCAGCGGATGCTGGCCCAGCGTCGGCACGACGTCGCGGGCGTACCCCTCCAGCGTCTGCAGCACGCGCGCCATGCGATAGATCGCGTTGTCCCCAAACTGCGGTTGCGAACTGTGCGCGGCGCGCCCGCGGGCGTGACACCGCCAGCGCAAGGCGCCTTTGTGAGCGACCACCACATCCAGCGACGTCGGTTCGGCGACGATCACCCCGTCCGGCGCTCGCGGCACAAAGCCCGATCCGTCTTCCCATAATTCAGGAATCCGCGGAGCCCCGCCGAACCCGTACTCTTCGTTCACCGAACAAGCCATGACGATCGTGGGCCGGCCTGCAGGCCGCTCTTCCGCCAGACGGGAAAGGGCCGCCAGCATACAGGCCATGCCGCCCTTGATGTCGCACGCCCCGCGGCCGTAGATGCGGCCTTCGCAGAGCGTCGGCGTCCAGGGCGGAATCGTCATGCCGTCCACCGGGACCGTGTCCTGGTGCGCCTCGAACATCAGCACCGCCCCGCCGTCCTGAGGCAGCGGATCGCCGTCCAGACGCGCCACGATGTTGTCCCGCCGAGGCTCGATGTGCTGACGCTGCCAAGCCAACCCCAGCCGGGCGAACAGCCGCTCCAGGTAGTCCGTGACCTGATACTCAAAGTACTCGTCGCCGCTCACGTCGCGGCCCATCGGGTTGACGCTGGGCAAGCGGACCAGATCGCAAAGCGTTTCGAGGACGTCCAGTGGCATCGCGTAAACCTGGGGCCTGTGGTAGACTTGAATGCACGGCGATCCGCTGGCCTCCGCAGACGCTGGCCTCCGCAGACGCTGGCCTCCGCAGACGCTGGCCTCCGCAGACGCTGGCCTCGGTCGCAAATCGCCGATTGCCGATTTCTGGATAGTGTACCGATGTCCGACGAAAAAACAACACTTGGCGAGTTGCGGACGATCGTCCGCCAGTTTGTCGAAGCCCGCGACTGGCAGCAATTCCATTCGCCCAAGAACTTGAGCATGGCCCTGGCGATCGAGGCGGCTGAACTGATGGAGCATTTCCAGTGGATCAGCACGGACGCCTCGCGGCGGATCGGTCAACAGCCGGAAAAGCTGACCCAGGTCGGCGAGGAATTGGCCGACGTCGTCTGCTATGCGCTGGCGATCGCCAACGAACTGGGGATCGACGTCAGCCAGACGCTGCGGGACAAGATGAAGAAAAACGAGGCCAAATATCCGGCCGCCGAATACCGCGGACGATACGGGCCCGAAGACGCAGGATAGAACTCGATGACCAAACGCGTGCTGTTTCTCTGCACGGCGAACTACTACCGGAGCCGGTTTGCCGAGCATCTGTTCAATCACCTGGCGCAGAACGCGGGCCTGCCTTGGCACGCCGATTCCCGCGGCTTGAACGTCGACGGCTGGGGTGATATCGGCGCGATCTCGCGATTCACCGTCGACGCCTTGCACCAGCGCGGAATCCCCGTCAACGGCCAGCACCGCCATCCGCGGGCGCTGACCCAGGAGGATCTGGACCAGTCGCACCTGGTCGTGGCCGTCAAGGAAGCCGAACATCGGCGACTGATGGCCGAGCAGTTCCCGCAATGGACCGACCGCGTCGAGTACTGGCATATTCACGACATCGATTGCGCCGTGCCGGACGACACGATCCCCGTGTTGGAGCAACACGTGTGCGACTTGGTCCAGCGACTGAGCGCAGCGGAACACGACGGGCCGAATCGTCACCGGGCGGCGCAGCAAGGAGCATGCTGATGAATTCTCCAAAACGTTACACGCTGGGCGGCTGGCTGCCGCCGCTCACCAATCCCTCGGACCCGGATTACTGCGAGTTCGGCTGTCCGATCTGCCGCCGAGCGAGGGCCGGGAACCGGCTGGCTCGGCTCGCCCAGCGGATCGAGTTGCTGCTGACCCGCGGCGGCTGCCCGTGGGGCCGGGCCAGACAGGAGAAGTACGGCGTGCCGCCCGATCAACCGCTGCCGCTTGCCTCGGACTCGGCCGGCGAGCCCGCCGAAAAAACTCAGAATAAACCTTGACCTAAACCCCGGTCCGGCTATCATAGGGATAGAACGTTCGTTCGACAGTAGTGCTTCTCCTTCCACCCATTTCCCAAGGGAGGCAGACATGCGACTACCACCGGGCATTGAACCATGAGAGGCCCTCTTCGGCGGCCTCTCCAAGGGCGTAGCGAAAGCTCGGTCAACATGACGACCGCGGGTTGATCCAGACTCGCAGCCTTGCGTCACTTGACCCGCTCTCGCTGGTCAGTTCCGAAGAACCCAATTAAACCGTATCGAACGAGAACCTGCTGGCGCGCCAAGCGTCCCAGCTGAGAACGATCCATACTCCGGAGCGTTGTCCTGGCCCCGTCCTGAGATGTCGGCTGTATGTCATCCGTTGCGGCGTTTCGTCGCGGCCGGATCCCAGCCAAGCCTGAAAAAGGCGCTGCTCGACTGAGCCAGGGAGCGTTCGCAGGAGCGGAGAGTCCGGTTCTCCCATCAACTCACCCGGCCCCCGTTGTCTTGGCGGCGACGAGGGCCTTTTTCGTTTCTGCCGATCCGTCCGCCTGCCGTTCATCCGCCAAGAAACCCTGACCCTGACGACCGGCATGCATCTTCGATCTCGCGACGCAAATGCCCCGCGTGGCGTCCCTGCGCCGTGCTTTCGTGGCGGTGAATCATCCGGACAGAACCAGCCGACGTGCCGCCCCGCGCGACGTCCTCGGCCACCACGCTGCTCGCCAGCGTGGAGCCATGTTCACAACCAGCCGCCGCGCCCTGCGACGTCCAGCATCTTGAACACCGCTCCACGCTGGCAAGCAGCGTGGTGGCGAATCCACCGATTTCTTCGGAAACAGCTCTGGTCTTGAACACCGCTCCACGCTGGCAAGCAGCGTGGTGGCGATGGCGAGGCTATGGCCGCGACGTCCTCGGCCACCACGCTGCTCGCCAGCGTGGAGCCATGTTCAGAACCAGCCCACCCCGCCCCGCGCGACCCCTTCGGCCACCACGCTGCTTGCCAGCGTGGAGCCATGTTCACAACCAGCCCACCCCGCGCCCCGCGCGACGTCCTCGGCCACCACGCTGCTCGCCAGCGTGGAGCCATGTTCACAACCAGCCCACCCCCCGCCCCGCGCGCCCCCTTCGGCCACCACGCTGCTCGCCAGCGTGGAGCCATGTTCACAACCAGCAGACCCCGCCCCGCGCGGCCCCTTCGGCCACCACGCTGCTCGCCAGCGTGGAGCCATGTTCACAACCAGCCGCCGCCCCGCCCCGCGCGACCCCTTCGGCCACCACGCTGCTCGCCAGCGTGAAGCCATGTTCAGAACCAGCAGACCCCGCCCCGCGCGCCCCCTTCGGCCACCACGCTGCTCGCCAGCGTGGAGCCATGTTCACAACCAGCCGCCGTGCCGCCCCGCGCGACCCCTTCGGCCACCACGCTGCTCGCCAGCGTGGAGCCATGTTCACAACCAGCCGCCGCGCCGCCCCGCGCGACCTCTTCGGCCACCACGCTGCTCGCCAGCGTGGAGCCATGTTCACAACCAGCCGCCGCGCCGCCCCGCGCGGCCCCTTCGGCCACCACGCTGCTCGCCAGCGTGGAGCCATGTTCACAACCAGCCGCCGTGCCGCCCCGCGCGACGTCCTCGGCCACCACGCTGCTCGCCAGCGTGGAGCCATGTTCACAACCAGCCGTCGTGCCCTGCGACGTCCAGCATCTTGAACACCGCTCCACGCTGGCAAGCAGCGTGGTGGCGAATCCACCGATTTCTTTGGGGACAGCTCTGGTCTTGAACACCGCTCCACGCTGGCAAGCAGCGTGGTGGCGATGGCGAGGCTATGGCCGCGACGTCCTCGGCCACCACGCTGCTCGCCAGCGTGGAGCCAGTTTTCACTACCAGCCGCCGCGCCGCCCCGCGCGACCCCTTCGCCCACCACGCTGCTCGCCAGCGTGGAGCCATCTTCAGAACCAGCCCACCCCGCCCCGCGCGACCCCTTCGGCCACCACGCTGCTCGCCAGCGTGGAGCCATGTTCAGAACCAGCAGACCCCGCCCCGCGCGGTCCCTTCGGCCACCACGCTGCTCGCCAGCGTGGAGCCATGTTCACAACCAGCAGACCCCGCGCCCCGCGCGACGTCTTCGGCCACCACCCTGCGAACCAGCGAGTGCCTCGGCTTGCCGCCAATTCGCGCCGAAACGGGGCAGTTCGGTCAGCCTCCGTTGCTACGCTGTGAGCCGCACAGCGGCAGGCGTGTGCCCTCCGGCTCGCCGGTCAGCGCCGCTGTCTACCGCTGTTTTACCGATCTCACGCGACGTGAAGAAAACGGGACCGTCAATCCGTGACCGCCGCGAACTCTGCGAACCACTCGTCCAGCTCGCGTTCGAATTGCTCCATCCGGCTTCGTCGCGGGACCTTGGCTTGCGCGATTTCCTCGGCCGATCGGACTGTCGCGGCGGGCAGTTCGTCCCCGTCCTGGGAGACCAACCGCGGCCACGCGCCGTCGTCGCTGTCCGCCTCGTCCGACACTTCCGCCCGCCCCAAGTCCGCGAACGCGGCGTCCAGACGCGACAAGGGATCGGGCAGGAAAGAGGAAGCAGGAAGGAGCAACGAGGAAGCCCCCAATCCCCACTCGGCCTGGACGCGTCCTGGGCCGGTCGGCAAACCTCCGATCCGCCCAGCCGACAGCACCGGCGCCATCAAATCGTTCGGATCGTCGCTGTGCTCGTGCCCCAGCAAGTGTCCGAGTTCGTGCATCACCACGGTCAGCAGGCTGACGCCGTCCTTGGTGATTGGGCCGTCGTCCAGGGACAAAGGACCAGCGACACGGGACCATCCGATCATCGCCGCGTCGTCGTCGATCCGGACCGTGTTCGCGGCCGGGTTGGCCAGGCCCAGATACGTCCCGCCCAAGTCGGCCACGGCGTACTGGACGTCGGCCAGCGTGGCCGCCTGCGGGGCGGTCAGCCCCGCCGCCGTCCACCGCGCAGCGGCTTCCGCCGCCGCCGCTTGCAGTTCCGCCAGACCGATCGTTGCCGCGCCCGCGTCCTGCGGATCGCCGGTGGCCACCAGCGGCTTGTCGGCAGGCAGTCCGCCCGCCGAGATGTCGATGCCGGCGATCATAAAAACGGTGCTGTTGACACCGAACAGGATTTGCAGGTTGCCGCCGCTGACGGTCGTGCTGAATTCCGTGAACGCGGTCTGGCCGGGAGGAATCGCCCCCACAGAGTACACCGTGCTCCCGACCTGCAGTTGAAACGGCTGGTTGGTATACGGCACGCGGCCGAAGTACAGCGGGTTGGAATGATACAGCCGCACGTTGTACAAGCCGTCGGGCAGATCCACCCGGAACTTGGCGTTCCGGCCCGAATTGAAGTCCGTCCGCAGGGGGCTGGCCGTGTTGTGCGTTTCGGATTCCGGGTAGCCCGAGGTGTAGTTGTCGCGCCGGTCCCCGGCCGCCACGCGGGTCTGCCAGCCGTAGCCGCGGGTCGCGCTGTAAATCGTCTGGGGAACGACTTGCAGGAACGATTTCTCCAGCGACTCGCCGTACTTCTGCACCGGGCTGGTCGTCGCTCCAAAGTCGAACCGCAGCGCCGCACTGTCTTCGGCGTTGGGCGCTTTGTACGGCTGCACCGCCGTCGCGCGGGCCAAGCCCGTCAACTCCTCGACCGTAATCGTCCAGTCTTCCTCCTTCAGCGACGTGTCGGTCAGCGTCGCCGGCCGCTGGACCCAAAACTCGAACGTGCCGTCAGCCTTGGCCTGGACCTGCGTCCCGAACGTGGGCCAGTCGCCATCGACGGTGACCTTCGCGTATTGCGAGGGCCAGCCGGCGGGGACGTTGGCCGACACCGTCACCGTCAACACGGAACCGGGCGCCGCCCCCGCACCCGTGTACTGGTCCGCCGTCGCTCCGTCCGCAGCCAGGCTGCTGAAGGGCGACCCGGAGGCCGCCGGCTGGGCCCGAACCAGCGTCAGCGGAGCCACCCGGTCCACCGCCCGGACGCTCATCGCCAGGATCACCGTCGTGCGGTTGCCGCCGCCCCGGTCCAGCATCTTCATCAGCAACGTGCCCACGCCGTCGGCCTCGCTACCGTCCCCGATCGCCCCGGTCGTGAAGCGGATCCAGCGGTAGAAGCCCGTGCTGACGCTCGGCGTCCCGCCGCCCCAGGTCGAGGGCGTGCTGTCCGGTGCCGCGGCGCCCCAAACGCCCACCACCTGCGTGTCAGCGGACAACGGCTGTGTCAAGTCCGGCAACTCCAGCGGCGCCGTCTGGCTGGCGTCCCAGACCTGGAACTGCTGCAGGTCGTGGTTCCAACTCGGGTCACCCGTCAGGATCATCACCTCGTACGCCTTGCCCGCCAGCACGTCCACGGCGAACGTCACCGGCTCGCCCGACGTGTTGGTCGACTGCCCGTCGTACCGCAACGGGTCCCAACCCGGATTCGAGGAATCGTAACGCTCGAAGTACCACGGCAGCGGCCCGACCCAGCCGTACGGGCTCTCCGCGCTCTTCTCCTGCCACGGCGACACACCGAGATACCCCAGGGCGGTCCGCCCGTGGAAGCCGTTGAAATCAAACTGCCACGTGTCGGCGGCTGCCGATGGATCCAGCACCGCGATGGTAAACTCCTCCGTGTACGACAACCCGCCCGCGTCCGTCGCCGTGATCTGCAACGTCACGATCGGCTCCGTCGCCCGGTCCAAGCTCACCCCCGCCTTCAATTTCAACTGCCCGCCGACGATCTCGAAACGTGCGTCCTCCGGGGCTAGCACCGCCAATGTGTGCGTGTCCCCGAGGTCCGGATCGGTCACCGTCACGTTGCCCACGATCGCGCCCGGCGTGTTTTCCAGAACCCAGTTCGGACTCAGCACAATGTCCGTCGGCGCGCGGTTGGCGCGGATGTTCAGCGTGGTCGTGGCGGTGTGCGTCAGGCCGAATTCGTCCGTTACCCGCAGCGCAAGCGGAATGTCCACGTTGCGGGGCAGACCCGACAGGTCGGTCCAGGGCACCGTCGGCGTGGCGCCCGTGTACTCGAAGGTCCCGTCGTTGCGGAGGTCCCATTCGTAGCTGACGACGCGGTCCCCGCAGGCCGCATTCGGGTCCGACGAGGCGCTGCCGTCCAGCGGCAGATTCTGGTTCTCCTGGATCAGGTACGGCCCGCCCGGCCGGGCCACCGGCGGCAGGTTGCCGAGACTCACCGAGATTGCCACCGTCGCCGTGTCCGTCTTGGCCGGATCGTTGTTGTCCGTCACCTGCAACGTCGCGTTGTACGTGCCGAACGTTGGATAGGCGTACGTCGTCGTCCGAGTCGTGCTGGTCCGGTCGTACGTCCCGTCCCCGTCGAAATCCCATTCGTACTGCACGATCGCCCGATCCGGCCGCCCGTGCGTCGATGTGCTGGCGTCGAACGTCACCGTCGCGTTGCAGGCGCACGGATTGGGGGCCGCCGTGAACGCGGCTTCAGGCTCGTTCAGGTACACCGTCACCGTCGTGCTGTCCGTCGCCCAGTCGCCGTCATGGTCCGTAACCTGCACACCGACCGTGTACTCGCCTGCAACGTCATACGTGTGCGACGCGACATGGCTGGTGGTGGACAACGCGTCGTACGTGCCGTCGCCGTTCCAATCCCATTCGTACACCAGCGGCTCGTCGAGCACCCCGGCCGGATCGGTGGCCGTGATCGTCACGTTCACCGACGTGCCGGCGTCCACTGGCCCGTCGTTGGTGGCACTGACCGCCGGCGGCAGGTTGGTCACCGTGACCACGCCCCGGTACACCGATTCCGACATGGCCAGCCGGACTTGGAAGAAGCTGTTGGAATCCGCCGGCCGGAACTGCCAGTTCCCGTCGCCGTCCTGGCTCAGTTCCCCCATCTTCGTGCCCGCGTCGCCAAACGCGTTGGTCCGCTGGTTCTCGTCGTCGCGGAACTTGAGGAACGTCTTGCCGCCCACGTCGAACGTGCCGGTCACGGTCACGATGTGCGTGTCGTAGTCCAACGTCACATCTTCGCCCCGGTTCAGCTCGTCGCGGATCCACTGCTTCATGTCCTGGCCGGTCACCAACGTCACGCCGGCCGGATTGCCGACGTTGATGCCAGGGGCCGTCAAGACCTTGGTCGACGCCGTAGCGCCGCTGGCCGCCGCCAGGTTGCTCAGGTACGCCGCGATGGCAGCCAGCCGCTGCTCATAACTCCCCGTGTTCAGCCCCTTCGTGTCTTCGTAGATCTCCTGCGCCGACTTGGGCGAACCCAGGTTGTACCGGGCGTTCAGCCAGGCGATGCTCCGGGCCGTGGCCCCCGCCAGGCACTGGTTGACTCCTTCCTGGACCCCCGGCACGCCTTCGTGCTCGATCACGTTGCTGACCAGCGTGTTGATGATGATCCCGGCCGGGCGCCCCACGTCCGCCGGCAGCGCCGGCAGGCCCAGCGTGGCGTCGCTGCCCGGATAGTAATCCAGCGCCGCCACCGTAGCCGTGGTCATCGTCCCCGTCGGCATCGTCGTGCGGATGCCGTTGTCCACCGTGGCGATGTAGTTCAACGTCGTCAGCTGCGTCCCCGGCTGCACGCCCAACAGGCTGATGTCGAAGTCGCCGCCTTCGTTCGTCAGGTCGGCAAAGATCGGCATGTTCTGCACGATCCAGGCCGTGTCGCCGCCCGCGTCAGCCGCCACGTTCAAGTACAACGTCTGGTTGGGATCGCCCACCACGTCCACCGTGAACATGCCCCAGCTGGAATTCGGGAACGTCGCCGTCGTCGCACCCGCGTCGTACCAACTGAGCTGGCTGAACTGGAAGTTGTCGGCCTCCGGCTCCTCGGTCACCGGCGGCAGGAAGTCGTCGTCGACCACCGAGACGCTGATCGGGAAGTCGCTGGCCGCCGTCTCCGTCTCGTTGTCCAGGTACACATGGACGGCGGTGAACTCGGTCACGCCCGCGGCCAGCGTGACCGTGCTGCTGTCTCCGTCGCCCCAGTTCACCGTCACCACGTGCGTGTCAGCCGTGCCGGGGTCCACAAACGTCCCGTTGAGCGTCACGCTCTGGCCCTCGAAGATCGTCGGGTCGTTCAACTGCACATCCACATCGGACGGCAGGACGTTGTCGACAAACACGTCAAAGAACGATTCGACCCACCAATCGGGATCGGTCATGTCGTCGTCGCGGACATAGACCCGCACCCTGTAGGTTCCATCGTCGCCGTACACGTGCGTGCCTTCGATCCGGCCCGGTTCCGTACCCGTCGGCTCGACCACGGTCCCGTCCTCCGCCGTCCCGTCGCCCCAGTCGATCGTCGCCACGTGCGTGTCCAGGACCCCCGGATCCGTGAACGTGACCGGCAGCTGGAACGGCGACCCTTCGTCCACGTGCGGACTGACGCTGGGCACGGTCACCACCGGCGGCGCGTTCTCGACGGTGATCGTCACCGAGTCGGTGCCCGAGTCGCCGTCCTCGTCGGTCACCGTCACGGTGGCCGTGTACGTCCCGCTCTCCAAATACGTGTGCGTCGGATTCTGTTCGTTCGACGTCTGCCCGTCGCCGAAGCTCCAGGAGTAAGACAGCGGCAGGTCGCCCGGCACATCGCTGCCCGCGCCCGTGAACGTGACTTCCAGCGGCTCCAGCCCGCTGCTGGGCGCCGAACCGGCAGTCGCCACCGGCGGCACATTGGTGACCACGATCGTCGTCTCGTCGTCATCCCAGGCGCCCAAGCTGTCCGTCACGCGCAGCCGGATCGTGCGCTCCGCCGGCCCGTCGCCCAAGCCCAGGTCCCGCATCGCCTGGGGCGTCAGTTCCAGTTGCTCCCCCACGCCGTCGTCGAAGTCATTGTCGTTGTCCAGGTCCCACGTCCAGGACACGATGCTGTCGCCGCAACTCGTGTTGGGGTCGCTCGAGTCACTGCCGTCCAACGTCAACCCGCTGCCTTCCGCCACCGTGTACGACCCGCCTGCATCAGCCACCGGCGCTTGGTTGCCCTGATTGACGAGCACCGTCTGCGACTCGGTGTCCGTCTTCGCCGGCTCGTTGTTGTCCGTTACCCGCAGCCCCACGGGGTAGCTGCCATACGCGCCGAACGCGTGCGTCACGCTCACGCCCGTCGCATCGTCGTACTGGCCGTCGTTGTCGAAATCCCACTCGTACAGCACGATCTGCCGGTCCGGCCGCCCGTGCGTGGAACTGGTGGCGTCGAACTGCACCGCCTGGCCGCAGGCCGCCGGATTCGGCACGGCCGTGAAGGCGGCAAACGGCCGGTTGTCGTAAATCGTCAGGGACGTTACGGACGAATCGCTGGCCCCAATGCCGTCCGTGACGCGCAGGGCGATCGGGTTGCTCGGCAACCCGGTCACCGGATCCGCCGGATAGGCCAAGTTCAACGCCTCCAGCGTCGGCCACGAGATCGTCGGCGTCGCCCCCGTGGCGTCGTCGAACTGCCCGTCGTTGTCGAGATCCCATTCGTAGCTCACAATCTGATCGGGCGGCACATCCGGGTCGAACGAGTCTGAACCGTCCAGAACCAAGTCCGCGCCCACATTGACCACGTAGGGCCCATCCGCATCCGCGACCGGCGGATTGTCGTTCACCGGCGCAACGGTGATCGTCACGGTGGCCCGCGACGTGCGGCCCGCCGCGTCGCGGATCTCGTACTCGAACCCGTCCTCGAAGTTCTCGCTGCCGTTGTGCTGGTAGCTGAACGTGCCGTCCGTCTGCAGCGTCAACGTCCCGTAGGTGGGACCAGACACCGGGTTCACGCTTACCGTCAGCGTGTCGGACGGCAAGTCTGCATCCGTATCGTTGTCCAGCAAACTATCCTTGCCGCTGACCAAGACCGTGGCCGTGCCGCCTTCGTCCACCTCGATCCCGTCCGGGTTGGCCACCGGCGGGTTGTCGTTCACCGGGGCGATCGTGATCGTCACCGTCGCCCTGGCCGTGCGGCCCTCGGCGTCGCGGATCTCGTACTCGAACCCGTCCGCAAAGTTCTCGCTGCCGTTGTGCTGGTAGCTGAACGTGCCGTCGGTCTGCAGCGTCAACGTCCCGTAGGTGGGACCGGACACGGGGTTCACGCTTACCGTCAGCGTGTCGTGCGGCAAGTCTGCATCCGTATCGTTGTCCAGCAAACTATCCTTGCCGCTGACCAAGACCGTGGCCGTGCCGCCTTCGTCCACCTCGATCCCGTCCGGGTTGGCCACCGGCGGGTTGTCGTTCACCGGGGCGATCGTGATCGTCACCGTCGCCCTGGCCGTGCGGCCCTCGGCGTCGCGGATCTCGTACTCGAACCCGTCCGCAAAGTTCTCGCTGCCGTTGTGCTGGTAGCTGAACGTGCCGTCCGTCTGCAGCGTCAACGTCCCGTGGGCTGGGAAGACGGTCGGGGTGGTATTCACCGTCAGCGTGTCGGACGGCAAGTCTGCGTCCGTATCGTTGTCCAGCAAACTATCCTTGCCGCTGACCAAGACCGTGGCCGTGCCGCCTTCGTCCATCTCGATCCCGTCCGGGTGGGCGACCGGTGGATTGTCGTTCTCCGGCTTCACCGTGATCGTCACGGTCTGTCTGGCGACCAACGCCGGAACGCCGCTGTCCGTGGCCGTCACTTCAACCACGTACTGGTTGTCGCCGTCCGCGTCGGCGGGCAACTCGAAGTCCGGCACCGTCTTGAACCGCAGTTGGCTGCCCACAATTTCCAGCAGGTTCTGATCCGCGCCGCCGGCGATCGCAAACGAGACGGTTTGCGCAGGCAAGTCGGCATCGGTAGCCGTCAACGCGACCACGAACGCCGTGTTCTCCGGCACCTCCGGCGTCGCGCTGGACGTGAACACCGGCACGTTGTCGTTCAGCGGCAGCACCGCAATCTGGAACGTCTCCGTCCGGCTCATGTTTCCGGCATCGGTGGCCGTGATGTCGATCGACACCGTCTGCTCGGTCTCGTAGTCCAGGCTCTCTCCCGCCTTCAGTTTCAACTGGCCGCCCACGATCTCGAACCTCGCGTCCGAGACCGTCAGCGTGTACGTGTCGCCGTCGTCGGGGTCGGTCACGGTCACGTTGCCGATCACCGCGCCCGCCGCGTTTTCGGCCACCGTCGCGTTGTCCAGCGCGATATCGGAAGGCGGCTGGTTGACCGGATTGAGCGTCAGGGCATAGTACTTGGCCAGCAACACGTCCTCCGCGCCGGAGGCCGTCCAGGAAAACGTCCCCGCCCCCGGATCGAAATCCGCCGTTCCAGTAAAGGCGCCGCTTAAATAAATGGCGCCGCTGGCGGCCACATCCATTCGTTCCACGGTCTCGTTGCCCGTGCCGCCGAACCGCATGGCCCCTTCGGGGTTGCCGTCCGGATCGAAGCTGATGACGAAGCCGTCGCTGCCGCCGGCGCTGGTCATCGCCAGGGCGTTGGGGATCGGCCCCAGCGTGACCGTGCCGGCGAACAGGCCAGACAAATAGATCCTGCCATCGGGCCCGATGTCCAAATCGCGGCCCTCGTCGTCTCCCGTTCCGCCCAGGCGGCGGGCCCAAAGGAAGTCACCCGAAGCGTCAAGCTTGAGCAGGAACGCGTCAGTTCCCCCATCACTCGTCAGGTTGTATACTCCCGTCCCCGGGTCAAAATCAACGATGCTATTGAAGTCGCCGCTGGCGTAGATGGCCCCGGCGGCATCCCGCGTGACGCGAACCGCGGCGTCGTACCCCGATCCGCCCATCCCGCGAACCCAGACGAAATTGCCGTCCGCGTCGAGCATACAGACGAACGCATCCTGGTCGCCGTTGGTCGGGAGCGTTGCGGTTCCGGAACCCGGGTCGAAATCGGCGCCGGCGCTGTAGCGTCCGACAATCACGACTTCGCCAGGCGTCTTGGCATCCAAACCAATCGCGCCGTCCGTGCCGGAACCTCCCATGGACTTGGCCCAGACCAGATGGCCGTCCGTGTTCAGCTTGACCACGAAAATGTCCTCGGCTCCCGCACTGGACAGGTTATACGTGCCGCCGCTGGTCGGGTCGAAATCGGCCGTCCCGAAGAAGCGGCCGCTCATGTACAGCGCGCCGTCGGCCCCGACTTGCAACTCCCAGGGTCCCGCGTCGACCTGAGTGCCTCCCATCCGTCCGCCCCAGACGAAATTGCCCGCCGCATCGAGTTTCACGACGAACATGTCGATCTCGCCCGCGCTGCTCACGTTGAACGTGCCCGGCCCGGGGTCGAGATCGACGGTCTCGTAGAAGTAGCCGCCCACGTAAAGGCTGCCGTCAGGACCAAGGGCGATTGTCGTGGCATCGCATCCATTCGTCCCTCCGAAGCGACGAGCCCAAATCAAGGCCCCTTCCGACGTATATTTAGCCACGTACGCATCGAAATGACCGGCACTCACCAAGGGATACGACCCCGGCCCAGGGTCGAAATCCGCCGTCTGGTGGAACGATCCCACCGCGAACACGTTCCCATCCGCGTCCGAAAGTACCTGCGACCCGCGTTCCGGCGAGTTGCTCTCCGACGCGTCGCCCCCCAAACCGAACCCGAATCCAAACCAAGGCTTGGCGCCCACCAAGCCCGCGTCCAGGTCCGGCCGGTGGGCGGTGCCCAGCGTGAACATGGCGGTCACGCCCTGGGCGTTGGCGTCGCTGTCCAGCGTGTCGTCCACACCCGCAGCGTCCCGCGGCGAAAAGGCAAAACTGGTGTTCCCCACCGGCGCGCGGAAGACGAGGTAGTAGTTGCCGGGAGCGGTGACCGTAAATCCGTACTGGCCCGCGGCGTCCGTCACGACCACACCCCGCGACACGTCGTCCGCGTTGCCCACCGTGCCGTCCGGCGAATAAAACAACTCGACCGCCGCCCCGAAAATCCCGCCTTCGCCCCCGTCCTGCTCGCCGTCCCCGTCCAAATCGTGCCAGACCACGTTGCCGATCTGGATTTCACCGGCGACGGTGACGGTCGCCGTGTCGACGGCGCTGGTTGTGCCGTAGTTGTCCACGACCTTGAGTCCCACATTCCACACCGTGCCCGCGGCCAAGCCGGCCGCGGAAAACGTCGGCTGTGCCACGGTCTCGTCGCCGCGTTCGGCCGCCGAGCCCGTCTCGCCGAAGTTCCCGTCGCCGTCCAAGTCCCACCAGTACCCATCGATCGTATTCCAGGCGTCCGGATCGTACGATCCCGTACCATTTAAAACGACCGTGCCGCCAAGGTCCACGTCATACGGCCCGCCCGCGTCGGCCACCGGGGGAGCGTCTTCCACGTTGCCGAAATCCACGCCGTACAGCGGCAACAGGAAGACGTCCACCAAGTGGGCTTGCAGATTGTCCTGGTCGTCGTACAGCGGCAAAGGACCCGACAGGGTATCCGCATAGACCGCGCCGTAGGGCGGCATGCCGTTCACCTCGGCCTGCATCGGGATCGGAGCGGTGTTGTGCAAGGTGAGCGAGTCGCCGTAGATGTCCCGCGTGTCGATCTCGACAAACACGTCAAAGAAGCTGTCCGCCGTGAACCGGCCGGCGGGCAACTGCTCGATGGTGCCCTCGGAAGGCGTGCCAGCCAGGCGGACGCGGGTCGGACCTACGGGGGCGACCCCGAACAGATCCAGCTCAGTGATCTCCGTGTCGATCGTGTCTTTGATCCCGTCGCTGCCCGTCTCATACGGGGCTCCGAGTTGGAATACAGTTTGGCCGGACAAGGCGAAGATGCCGTCGCTTTCGCCGTCCAGGTTCCCGTCTGCGTAGGTGTCGACGCTCACCAGTACGGTGATGTAGAACTCCAGGTCGCCAGCCGCCATGCGGTCGACCCAGTTGGCATTGGGATCGCTGGACACGGGCGCATCGGCCGGGGCTGTCCCGATGGTCTCCCCCGCGTGCAGCGTGACCACATAAGCCCCGGCGACAGGCATCGTCTGGTACCAGCCGCCTGGCGTGACTTCGCGAATCAAATACGTCCCCGGCGGCACGTCCGTAAAGGCGTACAGCCCTTGCTCGGTGATCGGATTGATGCCCGTCTGGCCGTCTAATTCCACGCTGGCCGTCTGCACGGTCCGCAGCACTTGCCCGTTTGCGGGGTCGACCAGCTCAATGGCAACGTCGTCCAGTCCCGGCTCGTCCGCATCGCGCCGTCCGTCCCCGTCCAGGTCCTGGAACTTCTGCCCGTAGATGCTCCCGGTGCCCGCCGCGACGTTCACCTGGGCCGTATCGACCGCGCTGACGCCGCCGTGGTTGTCCACGACCTTCAGGGACACGATCCACACCGCGCCGGCTGCCAACCCCGCTGCGGAAAACGTCGGCTGCGCCACGTTCTCGTCGCCGCGTTCGGCCGCCGAACCCGTCTCGCCGAACACCCCGTCCCCGTCCAGGTCCCACCAGTACTCGTCGATCGTGTCACCCGTGTCGGGGTCGTAGGATGATGTTCCGCTGAGTTGCACCGCGCCGCCGACGTCGACCGTATACGGCCCGCCCGCCTCAGCCACCGGCGGATCGTTCACGACCTCATCGTTGTCCGCGATGCTCAAACTGGCCGTCTTGGCCGCATCGTCCAGGGTGATGTCCGCGTCGCCCGTGACGCCGGTCAGCGTGACGTCCACCGTCTCCGTGGCCTCCACCAAGGCGTCGTCCGTCACGTCGATGTCGATCACGCCCGTCGTCTGTCCGGCCGGGATCGTCACGCTCTTGGTCGCGATCGCCGCGTAGTCGTCGCCTTCCGTCGCCGAACCGCCCAGCGTGTAGGTGACCGTCGTGGCCGTGCTGCTGGCCGCGCTCAACGTCACCGTGAACTGCCCGTCGTCCGGGCCCGTCTCCGAGCCGTCTCCACCCGTGGACTTCGCCACCCTCACCGTCGCGCTGTCATTGTCCGTGATCGTGCCCGTGGCGCTTTCCGGTGTGCCCACCGTGATCTGCTCGTCGCCGGCCGTGACGCTGCCCAGCGTCACCACTACCGTCTCGCTCTCTTCCACCAGGCTGTCGTCCGTCGTCGGAACCGTGATCGTCGCCGTCGTGGCGTTGGCCGCGATCGTCACGCTGGTCGTGGTGTCCGTGTAGTCGCTGCCGCCGGTGGCGGTGCCGCCGAAGCTGTAGCTGACCGTTGTCGCCGTGCTGCTGGCCGCGCTCAGCGTGACCGTGAACGCCAGGTCGCCGCCCTCCGTCACGCTCGGCGTGCCGCTGATCGTCACCGTCGCGCTGTCATTGTCCGCAATCTCCAGCGTGGCCGTCTTCTGTGCATCGTCCAGCGTGATGTCCGCGTCGCCCGTGACGCCGGTCAGCGTCACCTCGACCGTTTCGGTGGCCTCCACCAAGGTGTCGTCCGTCACTTCGATGTCGATCACCGCCGTCGTCTGTCCTGCTGGGATCGTCACGCTCTTGGTCGCGATCGCCGCGTAGTCGCTAACTTCCGTCGCCACCCCGCCCAGCGTGTACGTGACTGTCGTGGCCGTGCTGCTGGCCGCGCTCAACGTCACGGTGAATTGCCCGTCGTCCGGGCCCGTCTCCAAGCCGTCGCCGCCCGTGGACTTGGCCACCGACACCGTCGCGCTGTCGTTGTCCGCGATCGTGGCCACGACGTTGTCCAGCGGCAGGGTCAGGGGGTAGTGGGGGTCGTTGACCGGAGCGGTGATGGCGTGGGTGATGGTGCTGGTGTGCGTCGGCTCGACGACGAGGTCGTCCACGGCGCGAACGGTGATGGTTTGAGGGGAGAGGTCGGTGCGCGGGAAGGTGACGCTGGAGGCGAAGGTCGAGCCGTCCAGACTGACCCGGCTCTGCGCGTCGGCGGTCACGGTCACGGTCACCGCGGCGGCGGGGGCGGTGTCCAGGGCCACCGTATACGTGGCCGTCGCGCCGCCCTCGGCGAGGTTGACGCTCAGCGGGCTGACCGTCACGCCGGTCACGTCGATCGTCATCACGTAGGACGCGGCGCTGAGCAGGCTGCCTAGGGCGTCTTGGACTTGGAACTGAAACGTGGCATAGGCGGCGCCGGTGGCCCCGGCGGCGGGCGTGAAGCAGAGTTTGCCCGCGTCCAGGTCGGCCCGGCTAATCGCCTGGTTCAGCGTCATGTCCTGCCAGCTTCCGCCGTCGTTCCATTGCAGCGAGCCGGCGGTCTCCACCGCGGTGATCTTGACGGCGCTCAGCGAGTCGCCGGCGTCCTGGTCGCTGAAGTTGAAGTCCGCGGCAGCGAACACGTACGCCGTGTCCTGGACCGTCGTCACCGTCTCGTCCGCCGCCGTCGGCGGCTCGTTCAGGTTCGTCACCCGGACCAGGATCACCTGCAGGTCCTCGGCCGTGCCGTCGGTGGCGCGGACTTGGACCACGTAGGTGTTGTCGGCGTCGGCGTCGGCGGGGGCCTCGAAGTCGGGGGCGGTGCCGAAGGCCAGCACGCCCGTGGTTGGGTTGATCGTGAACTGGGCCGCGTCGGGACCGCCGGCGATGGCGAACGTGGGCGTCGTGCCGTCCGCGTCCGTGGCCGCGACCGTGGTCACCGGCGCCGTGTTCTCCGGCACGTCGATCGCCGCCGACACGGTGTACACGTTGGCGGCGGCATGCGTGCCGAAGATGCCGTACTGGCCGTCGTTGGTGACTTCAAACGCGCGGTTGTAAGATGGACCCACCTCCAGGATACCGGTCGCGCTCATCAATTCCGTCGGCCCGAAGTAAGCGACGGGATCGGTGGAGAGGACCGATTTTCCGTCGGCGGCGAGTTCGTAGACCGAAATGCTCGGGGCCGTTGAACTGGCTTCGGTGCCGACATGGAGATACATGTGTCCGGTGCCGACGCCGCTGACCTTGACGTACATGACATTCCCGGTGGTCAGTCCCGAAAGCAGGACCGATTCGGTGTTTGTCTCGGGATCGTAGACCATGACCTTAGCGCCGGTTGCACCGTCGCCGAAATAGACCAAGTCCTGTCCGCCAATGTAGTAGCTCGAAATACTGCGAATCCGCGTGGTGTTGGTACTGTCAAACGAGCTTAGAAAGGTCAGTCCGGTGCCGTCGGTCGTCAGGTCGCCAACCGTCCAAGTGTACAAGAAACTCTGATCGGGGTACGTCGCGTTGCCGTAGTTGTTGGAGAACAGCAGGCTGCTGTCATGACTGAAGGCCATGCTGTCGTGGGTTACGTTCAGACTGTTGGTGATGTGCGCGATGCTGGTCGCGTCCCATCCCGTCACGTCCGTTGGCAGACTCGCGTAGGCGGATCCCGCCGCCGTGCCGCTCAGCACCCGGCCAAGATCGTCCGAGATCGAGCCGCCGCGCAGGTACGATATGCCCAACTGGTCGGTCCAGGCGAGCGAAGCCACCGGTGCCGCATCGTTATCGGCGGTCGCCGCCACCAGATCGGAAATCTTGTACAGGTAGGCCACGCCGGTCGCCGTACCCGAAGTCGATGTCACGAAAAGGAATTCGCCGCTCTCATCCCTGGTCCAGTAGTGCGGCCCCAGTTGGGTCGAGGAAATCCCCTCCCGATTCTGCAATTCCGGATTGCTCCACCACTGTTCGGCCGGATTGGTGATCACCGGCGGGTCGTTCACGGCCGTCACCGTGATCGTGATGGTGTTCGGGCTCGCGTCCAGGTTCACTCCGTTCCGCTCCGTGCCCCCGTTGTCCTCCACCTGGAACTCGAAGGTCGCGTAGGGACTGCCGGTGGCGTCATCCGCCGGGGTGAACGTCAGGTTCGGGATGCTGGCCACCGGGATGAAGTCGCCCGCCACGACCTCCGTCCCGCTCAGCTTCAGCGTTCCGGCCGTCGCCAGCGACGTGATCTTGACCCGGTTGAAGGCGTTGGCCGGCGTGTCCTTCGGGTCCGTAAAACCAAAGTCCCCCGCCGCAAACGCGTAGACGGTGTCTTCCTCCATCGTCACCGTCTTGTTCGTCCCCGCCGGCGCGTCGTTCACCGACAGCACGGGCATCGTCACGCTGGCCGTTGTCTCCTGCGCCGGCGCGGGCGTATGTCCGAGGTCGTTGATCTTGATCGTCAGCGTTGCCTCGCCGTAGTAGTCCGGCGTCAGGTAAAAGTGCGAGACCACCTCCTCTTCGCCGTCCATGTACGCCGCCGCATGGTTCAACGCCGCGATCGTGCTGGTAAACACCATCTCGGCGTCGTCCACCCCGTCGCCCTGCTCAAAGAGCAACCCCTGCACCGAAGCGAGCGACACGGTGCCGTGCGCGGCCGTCATGGTCGTCCGCACCAACTCGCTCCCCGCGTCCACGTCCCAGAACTGCAGCGCGCCGTAATGCAGATCCCGAGTCGTGTCTTCATGCATCACCCAGAGTTCCGGCTGCTCCATGTAGATGTAGATCCCCGGCGGGTCGTTCACGGCCGTGACGGTGATGTCCACCTGGACGGTGTTCGAGTCGCTCGTGCCGTCGTTGGCTTTGTAGGTAAAGCTGTCCGTGCCGTTGAAGTTGTCGGCCGGGTCGTAGGTGAAGGAACCATCCGCATTCAGGATCAGCGTCCCGTGCGTTGGATCGGTGACCTTGACGGCCGTCAGCGTGCCGTTTTCGTCGTCCGTGTCGTTGCTCAAGACGCCGGGGGCCGCCACGGTCAGCAACACGTCCTCGGCCGTCTCGTAGCTGTTCGCCACGGCCACGGGCGGCAGGTTCATGTTGGTCGTGCCGGGCGTGGGGGCTTGCTGGACGTAGGTGCTGGTGACCAGCCGCGCGCCGCCGTCGGGACGCCGGGAATTGGAATGGTTGGCCCCGTCGCCGCCGCCGGCTTCGTTGATCTGGTTCTGGCCCGGGGTGAGCGCGGCGATCAACTGCGGATCGTCGTCATCATCCGTGTCGTACACGAGCGCGTCGATCAGGAACGTGCCCGTGACGGCCGTCCCGGCGGAGAAATCAGAGCCGTCGGCCAGGTACAAGGCCACGGCGTCGGCGCCGTTTTGCAGGGTGCCGTCCGGGAACGTCACGTCCACGTTGGGCACGCCCGGGTTGCCGATCACAAAGAAGCCGTTGCTGTCCGTGCTCTTGCCGTCCAAGTCGATCGCGTGGTAGGAAACGTCTCCCGTGCCGTTGAACAAGACCAGCACCAGGCCAGTCAGCGATGTGTTGCCGGCTCCCCCGTCGTACAACTCGACGAACTCCAGCACGTCGGCACCCGGCGTGTCCGAATCGACTTCGTTGATCACGACGCTGGGGGCCACGGCCAATTCGTTGGTGGTGCCGTCGCCGCCGATGTTCCCGGCAGTATCCGTCGACGACGCGGCCACATCGTACTTGCCGACGGCCAACTCGCTGCCCGCGGGAATGGTCAGGCTCCAGTTCGTGCCCGTGACGGACAGGTGGCCGTCGTCGGGGTTGTAGGTCACGCCGTTGACGACCACCTGCAGCGTTCCGTCGCTGACCGTGCCCGTGATCGTGGGCGTCGTGTCCGTCGTGGTTTGCCCGCTGACCGTGACCACCGGCGGCTCCGTGTCGTCCGCCGTCACGTGAAGGATGATGTCGCCAAAATCCGTGATCGATTGCGCGACACCGTTCACGTCGGTGATCATCGTGTCGCTCAATTCATTGCCGGTCAGGCAATTGACCGTCAACAGATAATCGGTGGCGGCGGCCACATCGGGCGTCACCAGCTTGAACGTGCCCAGGACCAACGGCACGTTCTGCGCCGTCAGCGCGCCGCCGGACACGAACGGATCCGCCGGCGTATTCAAGACCGCGTCCACCGGCAGAAAGGCCGCGTTCCCGGACCAGGTGTGCAACTGCAACTCGCCCGCCGTCACGTCGGCGCTGCTAAAGTTCAACTGGAATCCGCTCACCGCTTGCGGCGACACTTGGGCGGTGATCGTCACCTCGACCGTCGTGTTTTCCGGCAGCGTGAGTTCCGTGTCCGGAGTAATTATGCCCACGCCGGGGACATTGAACGTGTACACCAGTTCGACGCCCTCGTTTTCGCCGGACCCGTCGCCCAAGAGCCCGGACTTGCCGGCCGGCACCTCGTCGCCAGTCGCCAAGTCGCCCGCCGGCGGATAGGTCACGCCCTTCGCAAAGTTCGCGGCGAAACCGGAGAAATCCTGGATGTTGATGCCGCCGGAGTTATTCAAGTCCACGTAGGACGGGGCCGGCGGCGCAGCGGTGCTGAACCAATACGAGAACGTCGCAAAGTCCTGGATGTTCACCCCCCCGCTGCCGTTCCAGTCCGCGCTGAACCTGAGGAACTTGTTCGTCGCGTTGCCGTACAGCACGTAGGCATCGCCGCCGGTCCCGTTCCCGTCGCCGTCCAAGGCGTTGCCCGCCACATCCTTGACCGTGGGCAGGATGCGAAGTTCGTAAACCCCGTCCGTCAGTTGGCCGGCGGTCAGACTGACAATCAGCCTGGTGTTCCCGTCCGCCATCGCCAGTTGGCTGTCCTGCAGCGCGATCACCGTGTCCGCATCGGCCGGTGCGTTGACCCCCAAGTTCGTCAGCACCAGATCGGCGGCCGTCACGGGGCGGACGGGTTCGTCAAAGACCACGGTCAAATCGCGAATCCGGCTGCGTTGTTGCGCCCAACTGGTCGGCTGCGCGCCCTTGGGCAGGTCCGCCGGGTTCACCTGCTGGGTGTTCCAGGTCAGCGAACTCACCTGGGGCGGGACCGATTCCCCGATGCGAATGACGACATCGCCGAAATCCGCGATCGGCAGGGTGTCACCAGCCGACGTGGACAGGATGGTATCAACCAGCTCGTTGCCGACCACGTACTGGGTCGTCAGCAGGAACTCCGTGCCGGGGCCCACGTCCGGCGTTACCAATTCGAACGTGCCCAGCACGACGGGAGCATTCTGGGCGGTCAGGGCACCGGCGGACACAAACGTGTCCGTCGGCGTGTTCAGGGTCGTGTCCACCCCCAGGAACGCCGTGTTGCCGCTCCAGGTGTGCAGCTGCAACTGGCCGGTCGCCACGTCCGAACTCCCAAAGTTCAACTGGTACCCGCCGATGGCCGCCGGGGAGATCACGGCCGTCAGCGTCACCGTGACCGTCGTGTTCTGCGGCAGTTCCAGCAGTGCGTCCGGCGTCACGATTCCCACGCCGGGAACGTCGAACGAGAACTCCAATTCGACGCCGAGCCCGTTCAGCGTGTCGATCGCCACCGTGTCGGACCCGGCCGCGCCCAGGTTGCTCGGCACGTCCGTGTAGCTGTCCGCCGCGACGGTCACCGAACCCGTCATCTGGATCCCGTCGTTGGCCGTGAACGTCGCGCTGTAGCTGGTTCCGCTGCCGCTGAAGCCCGACAGCGTGCCGCCCACCGCCGTCACGTCGTCCGCCGTGAAGCCCGTCACCGCCTCGCTGAACGTGAACGTCACATCCGTAACATCATCGCTGTCGTTCAGCGCAGCATCGACGATGTCCACGCTGACCGTGGGGGCCAACGTGTCCACCGCTTGGACCGCCTGCGTGGCCGCGGTGTTCGGGTTGCCGGCCGTGTCCACCGCCACGCTCGCCGCCACGTCCACCGTGATGTTCGTCGTCGAGTTGGCATTCGGCGTCACCGCCAACGTGTACACCGTGCCGCTGAGCGGCGTGAACGCGCCCTTCGCGCCGCCGGCGACCGTGATGTCGTCAGCTTCGAATCCCGTCACGGGTTCGCTGAAGGTAAATGTGAAGATCACGTCGCCGCCCGCAATGTTCGCCACCCACGGTTCGTCGTCCGTGATCGTGACCACCGGCGGCGGGTCCGGCTCTGTGACCGTCAACAGGAACGTATCGGCCGCCGAACCGCTGCTGGCATCGGTGACCGTCACCGTGATCGTGGCCGTCCCGGACTGGCCGGCCAGCGGAGTCACCGCCACCGTGCGGTTGGCTCCGCTGCCCCCGAACACGACGTTCGCGTTGGGCACCAGCGCCGTGTTCGATGAACTGCCCGCCAGGGTCAGGTCCGCCGCCGGCGTCTCCAGGTCGTTCACGCTGAACGACAAAGCGCCCGTGTTTCCGTCCTGGGGAATCGCCTGGTCGGCGATGTCGCTGATCGTCGGCAGGGTGTTGATGTCCGGCACGAGGCTCAGCACGAAGGCGTCGGTTCCGCCCGCGCTGGCCAGCGTCGTGGTGCCGTCGCCATGATCGAACGTGACGGTGTCCGAGAAGTAGCCTGTGGCCACGACCGTACCCGTAGGACTGACGGCCACGCCCCACACGCGGTCGTCGTGCGAGGAGATCACCCCTCGGACCCAGCGGAAATCCAAGCTGGAGCTGAGCGACAGCAGGAATCCGTCCCGGATCTCCAGATCCTGATGGGTTCCCCAGGAGATACCCACCAGGTCGTTGACGGCGTTGTCGTCGGGATCCGGATTGAAATCGACCGTGTCCTGGAACGAACCGCCGACCAACACGTTGCCAGCCGCATCGATGGCGACCGTGTTGCCGGATTCCTGAGCCCAACTGCCGAGATTGGCCACCTGCTGGAACGTCAGCGTGCCGTCCCCAGGGTCGCTCAGGTGGAGGACGTAAGCGTTCCAGCTGGAATTCGGTGTCGTCCGGCTCGCGGTACCCGCCGCGGACGGATCAAAGTCGGCCTCGCCCCGGAACGAACCCAAGAGGTAAACGCTGCCCTCGGCCGTGACCGCGACGTCCGTGCCCGTTGCCGAGTAGTTATTGGCGTCGGCCGTGCTGTCGCCGACGTCGCCGGCCCAGATCGAGTTGCCGGAAGAGTCCAGCGTCCAGACAAAGGCATCCATACTTCCATTTGCGACGAGGGTATGACTCGCGTCAAAGACCACCGTTCCTTCGAAGTTGCCGGCGACGTAAACGTTTCCGGTGCCGTCGACCGCGACCCCGCTGCCGTTGTCCGACGTGGCGCCTCCCGCCGCGCGCACCCAGCGGAAGCTCCCCGCCGCGTCCAAGGCCAGCACGAAGGCATCGTAGCCGCCGTTGGTGGTCACCGTATCGCCGGGCGTCGTGACGCCCGGATCAAAGTCGACGGCTCCGGAGAATAGACCGACCACGTATACTCGGCCCTCCTCGGCAATCGCGATTTTGTGTCCTTTGTCATATCCGAGGTCGCCTTGACCGTACGTCTTGACCCACCCGAAGTTGCCGTCGGTGTCCAATTGGAGCACGAAAATGTCATAATACGCCGCGTTGCCCGCTGTCGTCCGATTGGCCTCTCCGGCACCGGGATCGAAATCGACCGTTCCCTGGAAATGTCCCGTGACGTACACCTGTCCGTAGGCATCGACGGCTATGCCGGTGGCGTCGTCGTCGTTGCCGCCGGGGCCGAATACGTGGCGCCACAGCGGCGTGCCGTCAGCCGCGTACTTGGCAACCGAGAAATCGGCCGCTTCGGGCGGGTCGACCTTGCCAGCCTTGCCGGCCACGTAAACGTTCCCCATGCTGTCCACGGCCACATCATTCCCGCGATCGTCCGGCGCCAGTCCCTCTTGCGCGGCCCAGCCGTCGGCCGCCGGAGCGGGCTCGTCATCCCAAATCGTCCCACGGGCCGAAGCGGGGCTCCCCAAGGCATAGCCGGCGCCGCTGGTCAGCGTCAGCACCACCGTCTCGGCCAGTTCCAGCGTGGTGTCGGCCGAGGGATCGATCGTGACCTCGGCATGGTCCGCCCCGGCGGGGATCGTGACGGTCCCCGCGGAGGCCGAAAACGACGCGGCACCGCTCTGCGTGTAATCGTCCGCGAAGACCGCAGTGCCCGAGACGGCGAAACTAACCGTGACGTCGACCGTCGTTGCCGCATTGGACGTGAACGTATAGAGCAGATTTGCGGCGCCATCTTCCAGGACGGATGACGGCGTCAGAGACAGACTGACGATGTAGTCGTTGTCATTCACCGTGAGCATCACATCGTTGCCGTCGCCGCCGACGTAGGTAATGGTCGCCGGCCGCCCGCTGCCGAGCAAGTTCGGAATCTCCGCCCCTTCGGGCAGTCCGGCAAACGTGCCGATGACGGCATCGCTGCCGTCGTTGTTGACGATCGTGAACGTGTCGCCGATGGCCGGGGTGTGGGAGCCGGTCAATGCCAGCGTACTGCCGGTCAGGTTCACCGTGCCGGCCACGTTCAACTGGGAATACTGCGCGTCGACGGTCGTGCCGTCGATATCGATCGCCAAATCGGCCTCGGCGGCAAACGAGACACTGCCGACGGTAATCTCCGTGCCGGCCGTCAGGGGCTGGACGCTGGTCCCCGGATCGAGCACCAGCGCTCCGCCTGCCGTGTCCAGCGAGCCGGGATTGAACGTGATCCCGTCGCCGCTGACCAGGTTCACCGCGGTGCTGGCCGGCCGCGAGATAGCCGCACTGACGGTCATCGCGCCGCTGGCGGCGTCGCCGATCGTGAGCGTGCCGGCGGTGATGCGATCGAGTTCCGCATCGGTCAGGCCGAGGATCAGCGGGCTGCCGGCCAACACGTCGGCGCCGCCCAGGTTGATCTGGGTTCCGGCGGTAAGCGGGCGAAAGTGGACCGTATTCGCGCCCGCGTTGATTGTTGCGGTCGGGAAGTACATCGAGTCGGCAGTGAGGCTTACCGTGGGACTTCCCGTCGTGCCCGTCACCTTGCCGCTGGCAACGTAGATTCCATAACTCGAGTCTCCACCGCCCCCTGCACCGATGACTTCGATGTTGCCGCCACTGGAGGTGACTTGGGAACTGCTTGCTGAGACGTAGACGCCGTAATTGTGGCTCGTCCCGGAGCCGAGTGGATTGCCGCCAATCCCCTGGACCGTCACGTCGGCTGCGGTATCGGCGCTGGTGACCGTTCCGCCGTCGAACAGGTACACCCCGTAATTGGTGACGCTGCTGGTGGCACCGCCCCCTGTCCCTTCCACCAGCACGTCACCGCCGCTGGAGGTGATTTGGGAATTGGAACCGGTGACGAACGTGCCCCAGTTGCTGTCGCCGGTCCCGGTGGTGTTGCCGCCAAACCCCTTGACCGTCACCGTGGCATCGCTGCCGGTGCCCTCGCTGGTGATCGTTCCGGCGTCCCTGAGACCCACACCGGCATTATAGACACTGCTGCCAGCCCCGCCGCCGGTTCCTTCGACCAATACCGCGCCACCGCTGGATTTGATCTGTGCGTTGGTTCCCTGGACGCGGACGCCGTAGTTGCCGTCGCCGGTCCCACTGGTATTGCCGCCAAAGCCCCGAACGGTCACGGTGCCTGCCGTGGTGGTGCCGGCGCTGGTGATGCTTGCCCCGTAATAGACGAAGATGCCGTAATTGGTCGCACTTTCGGCGGCCCCGCCGCCGGTTCCTTCGACCAAGACGGCTCCGCCATTAGACGTGATCGTCGATCCGCTGTCCGTGACCACAACACCGCGATTGGAGTTTCCCGTGCTCGCGCCGCCGGTCCCCTCGACCGTGACGCTGCCTGTGAGGCCTCCCGCGACCACGGCTCCGGCTGCCAGCTGGACGCCGTAATTGTCGCTGCCCGAAGTGCCGCCGCGACCGGCGAGACTTAGGTTCCCTGCCCCCGTCGCGGAGACGGTCGCCCCGCTGAGCGAGATGCCCGTGAACGGTCCACCGGTGGTCGGCGTCGCTTGCTGATTGGCGGACAGGTCGATATTCCCGTCCAACGCCGTAAGGCTCGCCCCGGATGCCAGCACGATGGTCTTCAGCGCCGTGATGCTCAGCGCGCCCGTGCCGCTGGCCGCGATGTCGCTGGCCGTGTTGGGCAGATTGACCGTCCCCGCGTCCGCGACCGTCAGGCCCTGGTCGGCGGCCAACGTGAGCGGGCCGTTGAAGTTCACCACGTCCGTGACGTCGTCGCCGCCAATCACCAGCGAGGCGTAGCCGGCGGCCAGCGAGTTGACGTTCACCACGTCGGTCCCGCTGGTGGCGGCAATTTCCAGCCGCACGGTCGGGTTATCGAACGTGGTCGTTTCGCCCAGGGTGCTGACGACGGTCGTCTGGCTGCCGCCAGCGTCGGTGACGGTGATGGTTTCGTCCCCGCCTGTGTAAGTCAGTTCGACGATGTCGCTGGCGATGCTCGACGTGACCGGTTCCAGGCCGGTATAGGAGATGACGCTGGCGGCGGTGACGCCGGGGCCGTCCGGGTCGAGCGCGATGCTGCCCGCGCTGGCGCTGACATAGGTGAACGTGCTGGTGTGGAACGCGCCGCCGTCCAGCACCAATGCATCGCTGTCGGCGCCGCCGTCGTAGCTCAAGCCCGCAGTGGGAATCGGATTGCCGCCCGCGAAGCCGACCGTCAGCACATCGTTGCCGCCGCCCAGGTCGAAGACCAGCGAACCGGTAATCAAAGCCAGGGGGATGGTCAGCGTTTGACTGCCGTTGCTCAGCGTCCCGCCTTCGGGCGCTGCGGCAAACCGCTCGTTCGCATCGGTAGCCACCAGATCAGCGCCGTCGCGCACGATGGTCAGTTGGTTGGCCGCGCCGTCGGTATCCGTGATGGCCAGCGTGCCGTCGACGAGGGTCACCCCCAGCGTCCGGCTCGGCGCCTCCAATTCGAACGCTCCGATGTCAATGCGAGCCGTGCCGTCGCTGATCCCGTCGACCACCCGCGCCAGCCCCCGTTGATCGCCGCTCAACGGCGGATCGAAATCGTCCGGGTCAAAGGCGGGATCGCCCGCGTCGACTGCCGGACTGCCGGCGATCAGAGCGAAGGTCAAGGTCGGGCCGCCGTTGTCGGCCAGCGTGGAGTTGAGGATCGCCTGGATATCCAGCAGGTTCCCGGCCCCGTCCCCGACGATGTTGCCGTGGACGCCGTGTTCGAGGTTGTCGGCCGAATTCGGGTCGCCGATCAAGTTGTAGGCGCTGGCGGCGTCGAGCGGAGCCTCGTTGGTGATGTCGTCCGGATCGGTCCCCGTGCCGCGGAAGTTTCCGGCAACGATGGTGTGTTGCAGTGTCGTTGTGCTCGCATAGCTGGAAATCCCTCCGCCGCTGTAGTTCCCGCTGCCCGCGGAGTCCGCGCGGTTCTGCGAAAAAGTGCTATGGCGGATCGTGACCACGCCGGCAACCGCCATCGTGTACAGCCCGCCGCCGTGGAACCCGGCAGAGTTCCCGGAGACCGTGCTGTTGACGACTTGGACTTCGCCCGACCAGTTGTAAATCCCCCCGCCGCTTTGGTCGGCCCAGTTGCCGGAAATGGTGCTATTGAGGACGTTGACGGTGCCGACCAGATCGATGCCACTCGAACCGTAGACTGCACCGCCGCGTGCGCTGGCAGTGTTTCCCGACAAGGTGCTGTCGCTGATGTTGACTGTACCCCGGCTATTCAGGATTCCGCCGCCGTCGCCGCTCGCAGAATTCTCGGAGAGCGTGCTGTGGGTGATGTTGACCGTTCCCGAGTAATTACAGACCGCGCCCCCACCAACGGCTGCGTTTTCCGACAAGAGGCTGTTGATCACGTAGACCGTACCGGAGTAATTATTGATCCCGCCTCCGTACGTGGTGGCCAAGTTGCCGGAGATCGTGCTGTCGATGACGCTGGTCGTGCCCGTCTCGTTGTGAATCCCACTGCCGCCCATATCAGCCCAGTTGCCCGATAGCAGACTGGTGTGGATGCTGACAGTTCCGCCCATATTCCGCACTCCACCTCCTCGCCGCTCGGGCGATGAACTGGAATCAGACGGCGCGATCGAGCCGCCGGTCAGGGTAACGCCCTGGATCGTCACCGCTGCGTTGCTGCGCACATCGAAGATCCGGTCGCCGTATCCGAGTCCGGCATCGAGGAGGCCGGCCCCGTCGATGATCGTCTGGCCGGCGCCGGCCCCAAGGATCGTCACGGAACCGCCCGCCAGGATGTCGAGGTCGCCGGTCACCGCCTGATCTTCACCAGCCCCCGCAATCGTCAGGCTGTACGTACCCTCGCCCAGCACGATTGTCACATCGCCGGAGCAGGTGTTGGCTGCGATAATCGCCTCGCGAAGCGACATTTCTCCATCGAGGGGATCGATAATGTCACTGAACGTCGTCACCGGAATCTCATTGCTCATGTTCACCGTGAACGTAGCCAGCCAGGCAACCGGTTCCGCGGCGTTGCCCGCCGTGTCGAAGACCTGATCGGCGTTCAGCGTGCTCGTATAGGTGCCGTTGTCCGCGTCATCCCAATTGCCGCCGGGAGGCGTGATCTGGTACGTCGCCGTCCGCGGCGTGCCGTTGCCGCTCGGAGTGACCGACACAAACGTCGCATTCTGGGTGAAGCTGTTCGGACCGGTCACCGTCGCGTCGCCCAGACCCAGGGTAGCCGCATCGATCGCCACGTTGTCGGCGAACGCGATCGTGAACTGATAGGTTGTCTGCCCCGCCTGTTCCGCCCAAACGTTCGAAGCGGCGACTTCGTCAACCCAGGGCGGCGCGTTATCGAGCAAGTACGTCTCGTCCGTCGTTGGTTCAACCGTGGACAGCGGGTTTCCCGCCGAGTCGGTGATGTTCTGCGAGCTGGCGAGGTCGATGCCGACCACGCCGTCAAAGCTCGCCAAGTCCCCGCCGGACACCGTCACGTCATAAGTGCTGGACGTGACCTGCTGCACGCCGGTCACGGTCGCAGTCGTCGTCCCGGCGACCTGAAAATCTCCGACGTCCACGTCCACCACTGCTTCGTTGAACGTGGCCAGAAAGACCAGCGAGTTCTCATTGGTCGGACTGCCTGCAGGCGTCTTGCGGGTGAAGGATGTCGTGCTGGGCACCGTCGTGTCGATAACCAGGTTCTTGTTCGCGCCCAGCGAGCCGGCGGCGCCGGGGGCGGGCAGGGTCAGCGTGGCCTGGTTGGCGGCCAAGTCGCGGATCGTGCCGCCGTTCAGGGCCAGGGCGCTGGCGTTCTCGTAATCCAAATCGGGACTGGTGTCGCCCGCTTGGACGGTGTACTCGAAGGTCAGCGTGTCCGTGCCGCTGCCGCTGGTGTAATCCACGACGCAGTCGATGGTTCCCGTTTCCAGCGTCAGTTGCGGCGTGCCCGTGACGTAGACCGGTTCGTTGAAGGCGATCGTGATGGGGATCAGTGCCCCCTCCCCGTACGTTCCGTTCGTCTTATCGGCCGTAACATGGGTCACCGTCGGATTCAGCGTGTCCACGGCCTGCACCGCCTGTGCCGCCGCCGTATTCGGGTTCCCCGCCGCGTCCGTGGCGACGCCCGCCGCCACATCCACCGTGATGTTCGCCGTTGAATTCGCCGTCGGCGTCACGACCAACGTGTAGACCGTGCCGCTGACTGCCGTGAACGCGTCCTTCGCCCCACCCGCCACCGTGACGTCATCCGCCTCAAAACCCGTCACTGCCTCGCTGAACGTGAACGTGAATGTCACGTTCCCGCCCGCGATGTTCGCCACGCCCGGTTCGTCGTCCGTGATTGCCAGCGAGGGCGGTGTCGTGTCCACGATCAGTTCGTTCGTCGTCCCGTCCGTGCCGCTGTTGCCCGCCATGTCCGTCGACGACGCGGTCACGGGATACGTCCCCTCGCCCAGCGCGTCGCCTGCCGGGATCTGCAGCGTCCAGTCCGTGCCGTTGACCGTCAGGTTGCCGTCGCCCGCCATGTACGTCTTGCCGTTGACGACCACCTGCAGCGTTCCGTCGCTCACCGTGCCCGTGATCGCGGGTGTCGCTTCGTTGGTCATCAGGGAATTCACGGTGACGGCCGGCGGCGTGGTATCGATCGTAATGTTCAGCGCTGCCGATGCGGCGCTGACGTGGCCAGCCACGTCCGTTTGGATGGCCTTTACCTGGTGCGTTCCCGCGGCCAGCGAGACATCTTTGGTAAAGGAACCGCCGGCAACGGTCGTCGTGCCCAGTGACTCGCCGCTATCAACGACGCCGTCATGGTCGGCATCGGCGAACAACTCGACGGTGACTCCGATTTCCGCCAAGCCGCTGATCGTCAAATCCGTCGTGTTCTTGGTGACGTTGTCGGCGCCGTCGGAGCCGGTGTCGTCCTCCGCCGCAAGATCCAACGCGGTCGGGGGATCGAGGGGCGCGACCGTTAGCGTCACGTCATTGCCGGTCCCGCCGTTGTAGTCGATGCGAAACAGGGTTGTGCCCGCGAGGAAAAGGCGGCCATCCCCCAGCCCCGCGAAGGCTCCGGCGACCGCGGAACTGCTGTCCACAACGTCGATAATCGTGAAGCTGGTTCCCATCGACGGCACATAGCCGACGTCGACCGTCACGTCCAGCGCTGCATTGTTCAAGGCGACGGTTCGCCCCGCGCCGGTGATCGTCAACTGGTCGTAATTGGTGCTCGCCGCCGAACCGTTGATTTCGACGGCCAAGCGACTGGGCGTGGCACCACCGGTGAACGTGATGCTGTTGTCGACCGCCAGCCTGCCTGGGCTTGCGCCCGGGGCCACGTTACCGCCCGCTTGGACCGTAACCTGGCCGCTGACAGTCCCCGTGCCGGCCAGCGTAGCGCCGCTATTGACCTGCGTGTTGCTGAAGATCGAAGCATCCGTGTAGGGATCGGGGTCCCCGACCGTCAGGAACGTCCCAGCGCCCAGCGTGATGGTGCCAGTACCAGCCGTCAAATCATCACTGGAGAGGGTGACCGTGCCGATGGCCTCGAGGAACTGGGGACTGTCGTTCTTCGCCGTGTCGGTCCCCAGCCAATCGGCATCGAACCTGACATCGACGGTCCCACCGGCGGTTATGAAAAACCCGCCCGCCGTAGCCTGGTTGCCGCCCAAGCCCGCCGTGCCGTCGCTAATCCAACCGTCCGCCGTAAAAAGACTTACCTTCCAGTCGCCCCGCAGCGTCCCGACGCGCAGGTTGCCATCGGCAAACAACTGGATCTCACCAACTCGCGCGTCGATGGCCGAACCATCAGCCATGATCAGGTCCCGACCGGCATCCAGTTCGATGAAGGGTCGCCAGCCCGGGTCAATCTCCGCATCGATCCGACCGCTGGAGGAGAACGTGATGTCGTCCGATGCTCTGGCTGTGGCGTGTCCGCCGTTCGTGAGAACGCTCGCGTTGAACTCGATGGAACCGTAAGTCTCCAGCCAGATGCCGGCTACCTCGATGTCAGCATTGACGACGATCCCCTCGCCCCCCACCTCCAGGGCATAGATGTCGGCGGCGTCCAACGAACTAACGAGTGCGTTGACGAGCACCGCGTTTGCTTCCAGCACAAGGTAGGCATCGTCCGTGGTGCCGACGATTGGCTCCGAAACCGTCAGGTTTCCGGTCACCACGACGTTGATCTCGTCATCGGCGACCATGCCGTTCAGGTCGCCTGTGACGCCGCCGATGACCAGGGCGCCGGCGTTCTGCAGGAACGTCGCGCCGCTGCCGCTGTCCGCCTCGACACTGCCGACCTGCAGCTCCAGGTCGATCCCGGTCTCGGCGATCAGCGCCGCCTTGGCGGCAACGAGGTCTGGCAGGCTGCTCGCGGAGTCGCCCAGAATCGAGCCGGCCAGGGCTTCGATCCGGGCAGATCCCGTCGTGGTCAGGCTCTTGGTCAAGTGAATGTTGCCGGCCTTCAGATCGAGGTCGCCGGTCCCCACGCCGGTGGGATTCGTCTGGAAGCGGAGCGTGTCGTCGGTGTCCGCCGCGACGAAGAAATCGGCGTCAAAGGCGGCGTCCAGGCCTTCTACGTTGATCGCATCGGCGCCCGTGCCCGCCGTCATCGCGACGGTCAGCGACGCCGTGGGATTGGCAAAGGTGACGGATTCGCCGAGCGTCGAAACGATCTGCGAATTGCCGTCCGCCCCGCCGACGTCGGTCAGCGTAATCGTTTCGGCCGCTCCCGTGAACGAAAACACGCGGTGGTCGGCGTCCAGGTTGTCGCTGACCGGCTCCAGGGCCGTGTACGCGATCGTGCTGGCGGCGGTCGGGCCGGCCCCGTCCGGGTCCAGTGCGATGCTGCCCGCGCTGGCGCTCGCAAACATGTACGTGCTGGTATCAAACGTGCCGCCGGCCAGCGCCAATGCATCGCTGCCCAGACCGCCGTCGTAGCTCAAGCCCGCGGCGGGAATCGGATTGCCGCCCGCGAACCCGACCGTCAGCTCATCGTCGCCGCCGCCCAGTTCGAGGACCAGCGAACCGGTGATCGAGGTCAGAGGGATCGTGAGCGTCTGATTGTTGTTGCTGAGCGTGCCGCCGGCCGGCGCAGAGGCAAACTGCTCGGCGGCATCCGTGATCACCAGATTCGCGTCGACGCGGCTGACCGTCAAGGCGTTGGGCACGCCCGCGCCGTCCGCAACGGTCAGGGTACCGGCGACCAGGGTGGCGTTGAGGGTGCCGTCATCCACCGGCGTGACGTTAACCGTCATGGTGTATGCCGCGGAGCTCAGCGCGGGGCCGCCCGTGTCCTTGACCTTGAATCCGAAGGTGGCGTAGGGGCTCCCGTTGGCATCCGGCGCCGGCGTGAACCGCAGCCGTCCGGCATCCACGTCGGCCTTGGAAACTTCCTGGTCGAGCGTCACGTCTTGCCAGCTGGTCCCATTGTTCCATTCCAGCGTTCCGGCGGTCTCGAGCGTCGTGATCTTGACGGCGCTCCACGTGTCGCCCGGATCTACGTCGATGAAGGAGAAGTCTGCCGCGAGGAAGGCATAGGGGATGTCTTCATCCGTCGTGACTGCGTTAGCGGCCGAGGTTGGGGGATCGTTGACCGCGCTGACGGTGATGCTCGCGATCGCCGTCGCCGTGCTGTAGGGAGAAGTCCCGCCGTTGTTGCCGCTGGTGGGGGCCTTGGCGCCGGCAGTCCCCACGGTCTGGTCCCAGGCCCGGAACGTGACGGTGGCTGTCTCGCCGTCGATCGCGTCCGGGACGAACCGCAGCTTGTCGATCGCGCGCAGCAGCAGCGACTCGGTGCCCGAGACGGTCCCTACGTCCGACCAGCTGGAGCCGTTGTTAATCGAGAATTCCCAATGTCCCGTGCCTGCCCCGCTGTGGGTGGCTTCCGTTACCGCGATCCCTTCCACCGCACCGGTATCCACATCCGTGATCTTGTCGCCGCCGGCGCTGGAGATGATCGCGGAGACCGGGTCGCCGCTGCTGGTTGTGCTGTCCTCGTTGATCGCCGTCAGGGTGAAGGTCCCGGTGGCCAGGACGGGGGCGTCGTTCAGGCCGTTGACCGTGATGGTGGCCGATTCCGTGGCCGTGCTGAAGGCCGTGGTGCCGCCGTTGCTGCTGGTGCTCACTTTCGTGCCGTAGGTCCCGCTGGACTGGTCCCAGGCCCGGAACGTGACGCTCGCCGTTTCCGCGTTCTTCGTGTCCGGGTAGAACCGGAGCTTGTCGGTGGCCCGCAGCAGCAGCGACTGGGTCCCGGAGACCGTGCCGACGTCCGCCCACGTGGAACCGCCGTTGGTCGAATACTCCCAGTGCCCGGTGTCCGTGCCCGTGTGGGTTGCCGCGGTGACGGCGATCCCTTCGAGGGCGCCCGTGTCGACGTCCGTGATCCGGTCGCCGCCGGCGCTCAAAATGATGTCTGAAACAAGGCTTCCGGGGTTGGTGACGTAGTTCTCGTCGATCGTGAGGAGGAACATCGTACCCGTGTTGTCCAGCACCGGCGCGTCGTTCACGCCGTTGACGGTCACCCGGAACGTGTCGGTGGTGTAGGACCCGGAGGGGTCACTGACTTTGACCGTCACGTCGCTGATGCCGTTCCAGTTGTCCACCGGGTCGATCTGCAGATAACGGCTGCCGGTGATCGTGGCGTTCACGTTCGGATCGGACTGGCTGAGAATCGTATAGGTCAGTCCGCTGTCGGCCGTTTCGCCGTCCCGCGTGTACCCCCACAGGTCGCTGGCCGTGGGCGGAATGATCTCCAGGCCGTCCACCTCGCCGATGTACGATCCCGGCGCATACGAATCGAAGTTGTACCGCAGGTTGACGCTGTCCCAGGTGACGGCAAAGTAGTGCAGCACGTCGGGAGCCGTGTTGCCGTCGGACAAATTCTTGTTGTCGTCGGAATCGCTGATCCACAAGCCCTTGTAGTAGTAGGGACTGCTCGGCGCATAAGCCGTGTCATAATTGAATCCCCAAGCAGTGATCGCATGCTTGATGCTGCCGAAAACACCCAGCCCAACGGCGTAGCCCGCGCGCAGGTACGTATCGACGTCAATCATGGCGTACTGGTTGGCGGTTGCGCCCTGACCGCGGCTGTGGATGTAGACGTCCGGATCGTACGCGGGGTAGAAGTTGCCGCCGGGGACGTCAACCTGGGACGCGCCGGAGACTCCCGCGTAAGGATTGACCCCGTCGAACCACCAGCTCCAACCCGCCCACTGCAGGCCGCCGAGGTCGGTCCAGTGGTCCTGGTAGTACTGGAACATCTGGTCGGTGGTCGTCATGCCGCTAGTCAACCCCCACTGCGTCCACCACAACCCGTTCGCGGCCGAACCGGCCCAACACATCAGGTCGTCACCCGCTTGCGTGTCCTTCTCGGCGTCCACCCACGTACCGCCCCAGTCCTCGAAGACCCGGTAGCGGGTCCCCGACTCTGAAGAATCCTCGGCGAAGATGGGGCTAGGATCTTCCCCAACCTTTGCCATCGCGGAGATCCGCTCGGGCCGGAACGCTTGGAGTTGGCCGTCAAACCCGATCGGTGCCGGCAGCGTCGCAGGACCAAAATCTGCCGTCCCATCCCAGTCTCCCCCCGCGGTCGCGACACCGGACCACGGCACCCCGAACGTGGCCGGCACCGAAGCGTCAATCGGCATCTCTGGTACACCCGACCGATCCGCCGTGTCGCCACCGGTCGCCTCGCCCAGCACGGTGGCCCGCTGGCCTGTATCGCTAACGCTCGACGGCGCTGGGTCCCGTGAGGGTTCGTCGCCCACGGACCCTAACAAAGATCCAAATTCTGCCGGGAAGACGCTGTCCTCAGTCAGCGTTACATCCGGCAACCCGCGAATCACGGGCGTGGTGTTGGCCTGACTCACAGAGAACGAAACCGTGAACGTGTTGTCCGACTCGTTGGTCTCCGCGATCGTCCCGGTCGCATCGGCGACGATCTGCAGTGTGTGGGTGCCTGCCTTGAGGGTCCCCAAAGCGACGTCCTCTACATAGGTGTAGTAGCCCGACCCCAGTCCAGACGCACGGAGCCAGCGAGTGACGTAGGACCCGTCGAGATACAGGTTCGTGTAGAATGCCGCCGTCGTGGCTGAGTTGCCGTTGTTGATCACGGCCCAGTCCATGTAAAGCGTGTCATTCGTCGTCAATGCGTCGTTGGTGTGCGTGCCGGTTGTCTTGGAGATGACGATTTCGTCCGACCAACCGCTGGGCTGGTACGGCGTCAAATTCACCGTGGCCGTGCCGGTGACGTTGAAGGTGCGAGTGTAGTTGTTGTTTGATTCGTTGCTCTCGCTGACACTGTTGAGCGAGTCGACCCTGAGTTGAATGGTGTGCGCCCCCGGCCCGAACTGACCCATGTTCCAATCTTCGCCTTTTTGCATGTAGCCAGCGGCCAAGCCTCCAGAATTGGCGTAGGTGTAAAGGCCGCCGTCGACATAGACGTCGACGCGGAACGCTCCGGCGGCAGTGCTCCCGTTGTTGGCCCAGGCAAAGTCGCAATACACCGTGTCGCTGGTCGTGATGCTGTTGTCCGTGTTCGTGCCGGTGACGTTCGAGATGACGATCGGGTTCAACCAGCCCGACGGGATAACCGGGAGCAGGTCGACCGCAAGCAGCCGTCGATCCTCGAGCGATTCGACGTGCAGCTGCCGGAAATGACGGCGGTGCCGCGTCTGTCGTTGCATCTCTCGGTTCCGCGATTTCCCGTGGATGCCGAGAATCTGAAGCCACTTCCTGGTAGCCATTGTATTTTCTCCTGGAGAGGGTGTTCGGGCGGGGTCAGTGTCTTGCTCGCGATCACGGTAGGCTGCGCAAGATCAGTCTACGGCGTCCCCGTTTGGCGGTGCGGCGTTTGGAGTCGTGTTGGGAACCGAAAGCGAACTCAGGCGTCAAAGGGTTGCGGGACATGTCGGGTGCCTCCACGAGTCACGAACGAGGATGAATTGCAGGTAAAGGGACACGGGCGGCAGCAGTGCCGCCGGACGAACGCGGCCGGCGCAGAGTGTGGACGGGCCGCGGGAATTCGCGCGCAGAACGTACCAAGCGAGACGGGACGCCGTGCGCCCCGCGTCGGGCCACTGCCGCTGTGGCAAACGGGTCAATCATGCGTCGCTGGCTCCATCGGTCGCCTCGCGGGTGCCTCTGTCCGCGAGCCGGATGATGAATCCGAGCCTCTGTTCCGATTAGCCGATCGTCTCTCTGAGTCGGGACTCGCCCCACGCTCGCCGCCGGAATGCGACCGCCTTCCTGCCACTGCAAGCGCTGCTGCGTCTGCGTTCTGGACCCGCCGCAAAGAAACCCGCCGGACCGGTTCCCGCGTCCGACGGATGACGATGAACCTAAGATGCGGTACAACCGGATGCAACTAGATAACCGTTAAAACCGGAAGAAATCCGCAATATTCTTCGGGGGGGATGGCGGGGTAGAAAAGAGCGTTTTTTTATGCCGGAGGCCGGACGAGGCCGGCGTCGGGCGTCGGGGCGGACGTGGCGGGCGTCGGGGCGGACGTCGGGGCGGACGTGGCGGACGTGGCGGACGTTGGGGCGGACGTGGCGGACGTTGGGGCGGACGTGGCGGACGTCGGGGCGGACGTAGCGGGCGTCGGGGCGGACGTAGCGGGCGCGGATCAGGCGGGCTGGTGTTGAACATCGTTCCACGCTGACGAGCAGCGTGGTGACGGGAGCGTGCGGGGCGGACGTGGCGGACGTGCGGGCGCGGATCAGGCGGTCTGGTTTTGAACATCGTTCCACGCTGACGAGCAGCGTGGTGACGGCAGAGGGGCGGACGTGGCGGGACGGTCTGGTTTTGAACATCGTTCCACGCTGACGAGCAGCGTGGTGACGGGGGCGTGCGGGGCGGACGTGGCGGACGCGGGCGCGGATCAGGCGGGCTGGTGTTGAACATCGTTCCACGCTGACGAGCAGCGTGGTGACGGCAGAGGGGCGGACGTCGCGGGCGCGGGCGCGGATCAGGCGGGCTGGTTTTGAACATCGTTCCACGCTGACGAGCAGCGTGGTGACGGGGGCGTGCGGGGCGGACGTGGCGGGCTGGGTGTGGCCACGGCGGAGCTTGCCTCCGTCGAGCCATGTTCAGGACCAGACGGCCGGCCTCCGAGAATCTTCGGCCACCACGCTGCTTGCCAGCGTGGGGCCATGTTCAGGACCAGACGGCTGGCCCCCGAGAATCTTCGCTTCGGCCACCACGCTGCTTGCCAGCGTGGAGCCATGTTCAGGACCAGACGGCCGGCCTCCGAGAATCTTCGCTTCGGCCACCACGCTGCTTGCCAGCGTGGAGCCATGTTCAGCACCAGACGGCCGGCCCCCGAGAATCTTCGCTTCGGCCACCACGCTGCTTGCCAGCGTGGAGCCATGTTCAAGACCAGACGGCTGGCCTCCGAGAATCTTCTCTTCGGCCACCACGCTGCTTGCCAGCGTGGGGCCATGTTCAGCACCAGACGGCCGGCCTCCGAGAATCTTCGCTTCGGCCACCACGCTGCTTGCCAGCGTGGAGCCATGTTCAGGACCAGACGGCTGGCCTCCGAGAATCTTCGCTTCAGCCACCACGCTGCTTGCCAGCGTGGGGCCATGTTCAGGACCAGACGGCCGGCCTCCGAGAATCTTCCCTTCGGCCACCACGCTGCTTGCCAGCGTGGAGCCATGTTCAGGACCAGACGGCCGGCCCCCGAGAATCTTCGCTTCGGCCACCACGCTGCTTGCCAGCGTGGAGCCATGTTCAGGACCAGACGGCCGGCCTCCGAGAATCTTCCCTTCGGCCACCACGCTGCTTGCCAGCGTGGAGCCATGTTCAGGACCAGACGGAAAGCAACCAGCCACTTAACCCCCTCTTGCTCCCGTGCGGTCGAGTTTGGATCATGAAACGGAGTCCCTGTGTCCTGTCTTCTCAGGCCGCAAGCTTATGTCCGATCTGCAGCCGCTGTACACTCTGGACGCCTGCCGATTCTCCAGCCCCTTGCAGTGGGGCCTGACGGTCTTCTGGCGTCAAGCGGAACCGGGCGACGGCTGGTTTCCCGCGTTGGCCGCAGCCACGGAACTCGACGGGATTCGTTTGCTGAAGCACGATTTCCGGGAGCCTGCCGTCAGCCAATTTGCGATCAGTACCCAGCCGAACGTTTCGCCGCTGGTGGTGGTGCAGCGGGTCAAGGGACGCTTGCAGTACCTGGTCCGGACACGTCGGCCCAAGGCGTTGCAGGGGCATTACGCGATTCGCAGCGTCGGCCGAGTTACGCGGGAGCGCGTCGAGGCGTACGTTGCGGACCAACTGGGCCATCACCGGATGGCCGATCCTCGCATTCAGGCTCGCCTGGCGCAGTTTCAGATCGAACGTCCGGACGTGGATTTGTCGCAGCCGCAGAAGACGTCACACGGGATTTACTGGTACAACCTGCACGTGGTCTTGGTCCACGTGGAACGTTGGAGGGAAGTCCGCGAGGACGTTCTGCAGCGGATCCGCGCGATGATCGTCAGGGTCTGCCAGGGGAAGGGGTACCGCTTGTCGCGCGCGGGTCTCCTGGCCGATCATGTGCATCTGGTGCTGGGATGCCCGATCGAGGTCGCTCCGGACGAAGTGGTGTTGGCATTCTTGAACAATCTGGCGTTCGCGCAGGGCATGCGGCCCGTGTACCAAGTGGGCGGATTCGTGGGGACGATGGGCGAGTACACGACGAACGCGTGGTGACGAGCAGCGTGGTGACGGGCGGGCGAGGAGGTGGTGGGCGCAGAGGCGGACGCGGCGGGCTGGTGTTGAACATCGTTCCACGCTGACGAGCAGCGTGGTGACGGGCGTGCGGGGAGGTGGTGGGCGCAGAGGCGGACGCGGCGGGTTGGTGTTGAACATCGTTCCACGCTGGCGAGCAGCGTGGTGACGGGGGCGTGCGGGGCGGGACGGTCTGGTTTTGAACATCGTTCCACGCTGACGAGCAGCGTGGTGACGGGAGCGGACGTGGCGGGCTGGGCGTGGCCACGGCGGAGCTTGCCTCCGTCGAGCCATGTTCAGGACCAGACGGCCGGCCTCCGAGAATCTTCCCTTCGGCCACCACGCTGCTTGCCAGCGTGGAGCCATGTTCAGCACCAGACGGCCGGCCTCCGAGAATCTTCGGCCACCACGCTGCTTGCCAGCGTGGGGCCATGTTCAAGACCAGACGGCCGGCCTCCGAGAATCTTCGGCCACCACGCTGCTTGCCAGCGTGGGGCCATGTTCAGAACCAGACGGCCGGCCTCCGAGAATCTTCCCTTCGGCCACCACGCTGCTTGCGCGCGGGTCTTACGGCCGGCGGAGCATGACTCGGCTGTCGGCCACCGAGCAGCCTTGGCCCTGGGCGTGGACGATCAGGGGGTTGATGTCCAGCTCGGAGATTTCCGGATGACTGCAGACCATCTCGGACAGCCGCAGCAGCGTGTCGACAATCGCCCCGATGTCCGACGGTGGGCTGCCGCGGAAGCCGTCCAGGACCTGGAACGAGCGGATCTGGCGGACCATGCGTTCGGCGGAGATTTTCCACATGGGCGCCAGGCGGAACGAGACGTCCTTGAGGACCTCGACCAGCGTGCCGCCCAGGCCGAACATCATCAGCGGTCCGAAGCGGGCATCGCGGCTGGCGCCCAGAATCACCTCCACGCCTTTGCGGGCCATCTCTTCGATCAGGATGCCCTGGATCGCGGCACCGGGCACGGCGCGGGTCACGTTCTGGACGATCTTGTTGTAGGCGGCCGAGGCTTCTTCCGCGCCCTGGATGTTCAGCAGCACGCCGCCGGCGTCGAACTTGTGGACCACGTCGGCCGACATGACCTTCATCACGACGGGCGTGCCGAAGGAGGCGGCGATCTGGGCGGCTTCGTCCGCCGATTCGGCGATTTCGCTGCGCAGCAGCGGCAGGCGGTAGCATTCCAGCAGCGGCCGGCATTCGGCCTGGGTCAGGTAGCGTTGGTCCTGGCCGTCCAGCGCCGTGGCGATCAGGCTCTTGGCTTTCTCGACGTCCAAGTCGTTAAACACGTGCATCTCGCGGCGGGGGATTTCCTGCAGCGTCACCAGGCGTTCGGCGGCGGCCAGGCTGCGGATGGCGTCTTCCGGGAAGGGGTAGTTGGGGATTCCGGCCTGCCGCAGAATGGCGACGCCGGGGGCCACGTCCTTGGCGCCCATGAACGAGCAGACGACGGGCTTCTTGATGCCCTGCACCGCCTCCGGCACGACCGCCGCCGTTTCCTCGACGTCGGTCATCGACTGGGGCGTCAGGATGACCATGCCCATGTCCACGTTCTCGTCTTCCAGCACGGTCCGCACGGCCGACCGGTAGCGGTCTGCGCGGGCGTCTCCGATCACGTCGATGGGGTTCCGCAGGGAGGCCGTCGAGGGCAGGGACGACTTGAGTTTCTCCTGGGTGGCCGGGCTGAGTTCGGCCAGTTTCAGTCCGAAGCGGACGGCCGAGTCGGTCGCCATGATGCCCGGACCGCCGGCGTTGGTGATGATCGCCACGCGTCCGCCCCGCGGCAGGGGCTGCGTGCAGTACAGGGCCGCCGAGTCGAACAGTTCGGCGATCGTATCGACCCGCTGCACGCCGCTTTGCACCAGCAGGGCGTCGTACACGGAGTCGGAGCCGGCCAGGGAGCCGGTGTGGCTGCTGACGGCCTTGGCCCCTTCCGGCGTCCGTCCGGACTTGAGGCACAGCATCGGCTTGTGCGTCTCCCAGAAGATCTTGCGCACGGTCTCGATGAACCGGCGGCCGTCGGAAATGTCTTCCAGGTACATGGCGATCACGTCCGTGGTGGGGTCGTTGGCCAGGTACTCGAGCAAGTCGATTTCGTTGACGTCGGCCTTGTTGCCGAAGCTGATGAACTTGCTGAATCCCATGTGGCGTTCTTCGGCGTAGTCCAGCACCGAGGTACACAGCGCGCCGCTCTGCGACAGGAAGGCCAGATTGCCGGGCCCCGGCATCTTGCGGCCGAACGCGGCATTCATGCGAACGGCGGGGTCGGTGTTGATCACGCCCAGGCAGTTGGGGCCGATCAGCGGGATGCCCGCCGCCCGCACCTTTTCCTGCAGCCGTTTTTCCAGTTCCGCGCCCTTGGCCCCGACTTCCTTGAATCCGGCCGAGATCACGACCAGCGATTGGACCTGTTTCGCAATCGCCTGGTCCACGACCTCCAGGATGGCGGCCGAAGGCACGATCAGGACGGCCAAATCGACCGGTCCCGGCACGTTCAGCAGATCGGGATAGCAATGCACGCCCAGGACGTTATTGGCTTTGGGGTTGATCGGATAGACGGAGCCGTGGAATTCGTTGAACAGCAGGTTGCGGAAGATATCGTTGCCCACCGTTCCGGGACGCGTCGAGGCTCCGACGACGGCGATCGACGAGGGCTTGAAAATGGCGTTCAGCTTCGAACTGGGGATGTGATGCGACACGGAAACTCCTCTCACTTGACGAATGACGGCTGCCTCGAATCTTGGGCCAAATGCCGCCAGACAGCGGCGCTGGAAGCCGGGTACGGCAGGTTCTGCAGGCAGGACTGGGGGGATGGACACTCGGACCGTTTTCACCGATCCGGAATCCGCGGAATTATAGCCGCCACGCCGCAGTTCCGAAACCCCCGGTTGCCGCTGCATTTCGCAAGAATCCCTGCCCGCTCCCGGCGTCCGGCCGTCGCGAGGGTCAGACGCTTGCCACTCCAATTTCAATTCTCGTCGAGCGGCGGCCGGCCGGAGGACCCAGCGTTCGTGGCCGAGAAGGGAAGCTGGACCGCCGTAAAGGCAAGTTGGAAGTGCCGGTGCCCCCCGTTCTGGCAGCCGCGGGGAATGACGCCTGCCGTCTGCTCTCGCTTGCCGGCCGCCGCCGGGAACCGTATCATCAGCCCGCTGATCGCTTTGGGGGAACGGAATCTGCGGTGCAATTCTTCCTTTTTCCAACGGGCGGTTTGGCCCCTGGAACGGAGGCGGAAAGGAAACTCTCTGGGACTCGATACGACGGCCCGAACTGGGACGCCAGCTACCGCGTGGCGGAGGCGATTGTCACCCCGGAGCACATCTCCTTGGACTGGATCGAACACGGCGTCCGATATCACCTGCTGGCACACTCCAAGGACGGCGGGCTCACCTACCAGGGCCACTACGGCATGTTTCGGCCGGAGGAGCAGTGGACCATCAAGCTGACCCGCTACACGGCCGTCGACGGCTCGGCAGTCCTGATGGCCGCCTGGTACGAGAAGGACCGCGGAAACGAGGGTTCGTCGATGTTCGAGTTAAAGCCGGTACGGGGAGAGGCTCGCAGGTGACAGCGGCGCGACCTTCGCAGGCGGATCTTCGCCCGTTCGGCACGGCAGGGGGGCAGTCCCGCTCAGGCGGTTTTTAAGATCGTCTCCAGTTGGTCGATCAGCCCCGCCTGCGCGGACTTGATCTTTCTGCGGGCGGTCTCCAGGTCGAAGAACTCAGCCCGGTCGACCTCCGGGAACGTCTGCTGCCGCCCCGACCGTGGCGGCCATTCCATGGTGAACGTGTTGCTGCGGATCGTGCCCGGATCGCAGTCGCCCGCGAAGGCCCAGGCGTGTACGATCTTGCCGCCCTTCTGCTTGACCGGCTGCAAAGGAAGAAACGGCCCCCTGGGTTTCAAACCGGTTTCTTCCTCGAATTCCCGCTGGGCGGTCAGGAGCAGGTCTTCGTCCGGGCCGGGCTCGCCCTTGGGAATCGACCAGTCTCCTTCGTCCTTGTTGACAAAGTAGGGCCCGCCAGGATGCGCCAGCAAGATTTCGATGGCCTCGCCCTTGATCCGGTACATCAGCAATCCAGCACTGCATCGGGGCATGGCAACCGTCGCCGAAAAAAGTCCGCGGATTTCCTGGTGGGCTGCTCTGGTGGTGAACATCGCTCCACGCTGGCGAGCAGCGGGGTGGCGTTGGGGCCGGTTTGATGCGTATCCCTGGTGGTGAACATCGCTCCACGCTGGCGAGCAGCGTGGTGGCGTTGGGGCGTGCGATTTCCGTTTGGGCCGCTCTGGTGGTGAACATCGCTCCACGCTGGCGAGCAGCGTGGTGGCGTTGGGGCCGGTTTGATGCGTATCCCTGGTGTTGAACACCGCTCCACGCTGGCGAGCAGCGTGGTGGCGTTGGGGCGTGCGATTTCCGTTTGGGCCGCTCTGGTGGTGAACATCGCTCCACGCTGGCGAGCAGCGTGGTGGCGTTGGGGCGTGCGATTTCGTCGTGAATATCTTGGGAAGTTCCGGGACGCCTTGTCGGTCGCGTATAGTTCAGGCCGAGCGAGATTGATTTCCGGCCGTCGCTCTGGCGTTTGGCAAACGCCACGAGGTCCTCGCTGAGCCTCATCGACTTCGAGCTGTCAGCGTCGTTCGGCACGGCCCACAAGCAGGCCGTGCCGCGCGAACGCTGGCCGCGTTACAGTTTGGCCTTGGGATTCGAGAACCGCAGGCCGTCCATGTCGTGGAAGGTGCCGTATTCGGTGACCAGCGCCCCGGCGGGGCCGGCGACCATGAAATGCCAGGCGGTCAGGCGGTTCAGATCGGCCACTTCGTCGATGCCCAGCGGTGTGCAGTGCCGCGATTTGACGATGTCCCGCTGGCTGGCGGGGATCTTGTCCAGGAACTCCGGCGTCGGCTCGCCTTCGCCGAACGTATAGATCATGCCTCGCCGCGGTTGCCAGGATTCCATCTTCGCCGCGCCCTTGGCGGTGGGCAGGTGGCTGTGTTCTGGAATCATCTGGCCGGGCAGCAGGTAGATCTCGTGGCCGAAGTACTTGTAGTCCTGACGGTTCAGCCAGATGATGCCGGCCATGCCCACGTGGGCGAAATCGCCCAGGCCGAAGTCCAGAACCCACATTTCCTTCTGCAGTTTGTCCGAGATCGGATACTGGAAGCGGCGGAACATGTCGAAGTACGCTTCCCGCGCTTTGTCGACCAGGAACTTGCCGTCGGCGTCGTAAAAGTCGGCGCTCTGGTAGGTCTTGACCGCGGTTGCTTCACAGCCTGACGCTGCCGGCTCAGCGGCGCTGCCCGCGCGAGCAGCCAGGGCCGCGCCCGTGGCGGCGGCAGTGCCGACCAGGAGGGACCGTCGGGAAAGCGATTGAATGTTGGGTTCGGTCATCGTCGTTGTCCTTTCGGGTTAGTAGGGCAAAAAGCCGTCAGACCCCTGGGACGAGCCCAGAGGCAAAGGGAGAATCATGGTTTTGCCGGCGCCGCCCGTTCGCCGCGGGCGATCGCGGTGCGCGAGCGGGCTTCGTGCGCCAACTGCGTCTGGTACTTCTGTTCCTGTTGGGTCTCGACGGGACTAGCCATCCGGAAGCCGGGCATGTCGGGCCGCGGTTCGGCCGCCAGACGTTCCCGGCCCGCGCGGAGGATCGCCAAGGCCTCTTGATACCGCGCATCCTCCGGTCCGCCTAGCCCCGCCAGGCAAGGACTTGACTCTGGCCGAGTGAAGCTCAACTGCGTGAACTGTCCGCGGTCCGTCAGTTTCAGGCCGGTCAGTTCGCTCAGACGTTTGAGTTCCACGCCGTTCAGCGGCGAGCGGCCGAAGGGATTGTCGCGGTACGCGCCGCCCGCATAATCGGGATAGTAGGGGGCGTTGACGTCCATCCAGGTGACCAGCCGGTCGAAGCTTTCCCGGTCCAATTTCACCTTCCGATCGATTTCCGGATCGCCGTGGCCGTCCAGGAGCACTTTCGTCAGCCGGCTGGCGTGCGAGCCCCAACTCTTGGGCGTCTGGATCGGGAACGGTCCGGCCCCCACGACGTGGACATAGCGTTTGCCGCGAAGTTCGACGTAAGACGTGTTGAACACCAGGCCCCGATCGCCGGCCAGATTCAGTTTCTGACCCGCCGGCTGGCCGTAATCGTGACAACTGGTACAGTGCCGGTCGAGCACCGGTTGGACCTCGGCCGGATAGCTGAACAGCCGCGGCGGGCCATACCAGGGCTCCAGCTGCCGCGGCCCGCGCAGCCAAGCCGTGCCGGAGTACTGCAGTTGGGCCGACGCCCGACGCTGCTCGTGACAGCCCACACAGCCGGTGGTCTCGCCGGGCCGCACGATCGTGCCGCTGCGCATCGACTGGACCATCAGGCCCCGCTCGTCCAGCAACTGGAAATACACGAACGTGTCGGCCGGCACGGCCACGTAGGCACTCCCGTCGGGCTCGACCGGCGCCGTGCCGATGATCCGCTTGTTGTTGAAATCGTCCCAGGCCATGCCGGGCGCTTGCTGGCCCGTGCCGCCGTCCCAGGCCGGGCCGGTCCAGAACCGCTTCTCCGGCGATTCCACCACCCGCACGTACTTGACGCTGCCAGGCTCGACGGTTTCCATGCCCGTGCCGACGTAGACGTTCTCGATGTAGTAATAGCCCTCGGTCTTGCTCAGGTCGATCCGCGGCGGGACCACGGGCGGGCGAGGGCGCGGAGCCAGCGGCATCGGATCGAAGCAGCCCGGCTCTTCCGCGTGCAACAGCACTTCGTTGCCGAACGTGTCCAGCAGATAGATGCCCATCTCCTCGCCGCGGCCCGTCATCCGCGAGCACAGGAACACCTTGTCGGACAGCGGATACGGGTCTTCGTACTTGGGGTTCACGCGGGTAAACGTATCGTAGTTGCCTTTGCCGACCAGTTCGATCGCGTCGGCCGGCCAGGTTCGCAGCACCGGCGGGCGGCCGTCCACACCCAGGCGGCGATCGACGATGGCCAGCGCGCCCCACGGGCGGTCGTGGCAGGAGGAGAAATTGGCCAGCAGCAGGTCCGTGCCTGGAATCGGCCGGTTGTCCAGCACGGCGCCGGGCGAGTTGGTGTTGTTGCCCCAGTACACGGCGTGGTTGGTCCCGTCGGGATTGCAACTCCAGACGCCTTGCGCGTCGCCGAAATTGCGGTCGACGTACTCCCAGCGGTCATAGATGATCCGGCCATCGGGCAGCAGCGCGGCGTGGCCTTCGTGCAGCGTGCTGTGGCCGATCTGCTGCACGTTGGAGCCGTCGGCTTCGCAGGTAAACAAGTTGCCCATGATGTGCCGGTTGCACATGCAGTACTTGGGCTCGCGGGTGGAAGTGAACAGGATGCGGCCGTCGGGCAAGTAGATCGGGTCGATATCGCTCACGCCGCCGCCAAAGGTGATCTGCCGCAGGGCGGAGCCGTCGGCGTGGATTTCGTACAGGTGGTAGTCGTCTTTGCGGTTGCGGCGCATCGAGAACAGAATCTTGGTCCCGTCGAAACTCACGTCCGGGTCGCGGGCCACGCCCTCGGGCACGTCCAGCAACGTCTTGACCTGTCCGGTCGTCAAGTCGATCGTCTTCAGCGCGCCGCCGCCCTGGAAGCTGCCCGAGTTGATCTCGCCCGTCTGGAACATGGTCGCCGTGTTGTGATGGTCGCGGGCGTACTGGCGGCGGACGACGAACAGCAGCGGTTGGCCGCTGAGGAGCGGATTAGCGGCCAGCGCTTCGCGCTGCAGCGACGGCCACTCGGCGCCTCGCGACTGCGCGTCCTTCAGCCGTGCGAGGTACTCGCGCCCCTGCGCGCGGCGTTCCGGGAACAGGGCCATCCAGTCTTCGACGGCCGCCTGCAGATTCGAGGCGCGAGCCGTACCGTTCGCGTGTGGCGCGCTTGGTTCGGCCGTTATTCCCAGGGTCGGCGTCAGCAAGCAAACGAGGCCGAGAACGATCACGCAGGCCAGTCTCTCCGAGACGGAGGCACCGTAGACCGCTCGCTCCGCGAGCGGAATCGTGTCGCGGAGCGACACGCCTACGATCACCGGTCTCTCCGAGACTGGCTGTGAGTCTCGGAGAGACTCGCCCACGTGAACCGGGCTGGTCAGATTCGGACGCTGATTTGGGAATCGAATGCGTTTCATCCAGAGCTCCTCAGGAGATCGCTACAAACTCCTGTTTGCCGACGTCGAACAGGCCGCGGGGCGTGACTCGCAATTCGGGGATCACGGGCAACGGCAGGAAGGACAGCGTGGCAAAGGGGCTGGCCAGCGGGCAGCCCAGTGTCCGGGCCGCCGCCTGGACCTGTTGTAATTGACGGCGGACCGTGTGTACATCCGCGGTGGACATCAAGCCGGCGACGCCCAGGGGCACTTCGGCCAGCACCTGTCCGCCGGCCGCGGCCACAAATCCGCCGCCGCTGCGAGCCAAGGCTTCGACGCAAACCAGCATGTCCGCCGGATTGGTGCCGGCGATGATCACGTTGTGGGAATCGTGGGCGACGGACGAACCCAGCGCGCCGTGGCGGGCAAAGCCGAAACCTTGCACCAGCCCGCGGCCGATCTTGCCGCTGGAGCGATGCCGTTCGATGCAGGCGGCCAACGCCAGGTCGCGCTCCGGCGTGAAACACCAGCATCCGTCCTGCGTCGGGACGTTTTCCGTGATGCCCTGAGTCACGATCTGGCCGGGGACCAGGCGAACGATCGGACAGGCTTGGCCAGTCGTCCGCAAGGCGAAGTCGGCTGCGGTGACGGGCGCGATCCGGATCGTGTTCTCCGGGGCGACGGGACGCGCCGCACCCTCCCAGACGCACCGTCCGTCGCGGGCCACCACCTGGCCGCCGTGAACGACCAGCGTGGGCCGGAACTCCTGCAAATCGTCCATCACCACCACGTCCGCCCGGTAGCCCGGCGCGATGGCCCCGCGGTCGGCAAACCCGTAATGCCGGGCCGGCACCAGCGTCGCGTGGCGGATCGCCCGCGCCGGCGGGACGCCTGCGGCCACCGTCCGCCGCAGCAACGCATTGATGTGGCCGTGCTCGACGATGTCCGTCGGCAGGATGTCGTCGGTAGCCAGCGACCAATCGCCCAAGCGGTCTTCGACCAGCAGCGGCAGGAAGGTCTCCAGGTTGTGCTCGCTGGAACCCTGCCGCACCTGGACCATCATGCCCAGCGCCGCTTTCTGCCGGGCTTCGTCGATCTGAGTCGATTCGTGGTCGGCGCGAATCCCGGCGGCCACATAGGCGACCAACGACTGGCCTCGCAGTCCGGGCGCGTGGCCGTCGATCGGCGCCCCGCGCCGGCGGGCCGCCAGGACTTTGGCCAAAACCGGCTCGCGGCCGTCCAGTACGGCCGGGAAATCCATGACCTCGGCCAGTCCCAGCACGCGCGGCAGCTGCAGCAACCGCTCCACGGCGTCCGCGTCGAGCACGGCTCCGGCGTCTTCCCAACTGGTCGCGGGCACGCACGACGGGGCCATGAAGAAGACGTCCAGCGGCAGGTTTTCACTGGCCGCCAGCATCATTTCGACGCCCGGAATGCCCAGCACGTTGGCGATCTCGTGCGGGTCCGCAAGGATGGCCGCCGTACCGTGCGGGACCAGCGCGCGGGCCAGTTCGGGCGGCCACAGCAGCGTGCTCTCCAAGTGCATGTGGGCGTCGATCAAGCCCGGCACCAGCGGTCGGCCGTCCAATTCGATCACGTCTCGCGCTTGCCAGTCGTACGGCCCCACACCGGCGATCCAGCCGTCGGCCAGCACCACGTTTCCCGCTTCGATCTGCCCCGTGAACACGTTGACGATCCGCCCGCCGCGCAACAACAGATCGCCCGGTTCCAGCCCCCGAGCCACGCGGATTCGCCGCTGCAGCAACTCCAAGCTGTCCATTTCTACTCGTCGCCTTTCACGTGTCCGACAAAGGGGAGTTCGCGGAACTGCTCGCCGCAATCCAGACCATATCCGACCACAAACAGGTCGGGGATCGGGAAGCCCACGTAATCGGCCGCCGCCGGCACGCGCCGCCGTTCGGTCTTGTCCAACAGCACACACAGCCGCAGGCTGGCCGGGTTCTTCTTCCGCAGGTGGTCCAGCAGCCAGGCGACGGAGATGCCGGTGTCCAGGATGTCGTCCACGACCAGCACGTCCGCCCCCGCCACCGGTTCGCGCACATCCAACAACAGTTGCGGCTGGCCGCTGGTCTCCGTCCCCAACCCGTAGCTGGAGACGCGGACAAAATCGCAGCGGACCGGGATGGTCAACTGCCGGACCAGGTCGGCCATCAGGACCCAGGCGCCTTTGAGGACGCCGATCACCAGCGGTTGTCTCCCCGCGTAATCCGCAGAGATCTGCGCGGCCAATTGCCGCACGCGCTCGGCGATCTGGTCGGCCGAGATCATCACTTCCACGCGACGACGATGAACTGTTGTGCTCATGGATTCCGCTCCTCCCAACCGCGCCCCGAAGGTCCGGGCTGGGTGTCACTGTAGCCCATAACGGAGACGGAGGCAATTCCGCGCCTGGGCTGTTTCGGATATGCTGGACGGCCAAACAGCCCGTGGAAAAAGGGGGACGGGCTCCGAGTCGAGCCGCGCCGACACCTGGAGCCAACCATGCCGCAAGGTGCCTGTCCCCCTTTTTCCACGGGCGGCAAAGGAGCAGTCATGACTTGGGACGTAGTGGTTGTCGGCGCCGGCGCAGCGGGTCTGCTGGCCGCGATCCGCGCCGGCGAGCGAGGACGGCGGACGCTGGTGCTGGAGAGGAACACGCGGGCCGGAGTCAAGATCCTGATCTCCGGCGGCACGCGCTGCAACCTGACGCACGCCACGGACGCCGCCGGGATCATCGCCGCGTTCGGCCGCCAGGGCCGCTTCTTGCATTCGGCGCTTGCCGCGCTCAACCCCGACGGCGTCGTCCAGCTGGTGCAAGCCGAAGGCGTCGCCACCAAGATCGAGCCGGGCGGCAAAATCTTTCCCGCCAGCGACCGGGCCGCCGACGTGCTCAACGCGCTGCTGCGGCGGCTGGGACGCAGCGGAGCCGAGTTGTCGCTGAGCGAACCCGTGCTGCGGGTCGCGCCCGCTGCGGACGGCTGGCGCCTGACGACGTCGCGGCGGGAACTGGCGTCCCGCGCGGTGATCCTGACCAGCGGCGGGATGTCGTATCCGGGCTGCGGAACGAGGGGCGACGGCTATGCGTGGGCGGCCGAGTTGGGGCACAGAATCGTGACGCCCCGGCCGGCCTTGACTCCCGTGCTGACGGCCGCGGAATGGGTCCGGCCGTTGAGCGGAGTGACCATCCCGGACGTGGCCGTGCAGGTCTGCGAGTCGGCCGCGTCCGCCGGCGTCTCGCCGACGGAAAGCCGACGCCGCAAGCCGCCCAACTCGCGGGCGGCCCTGGCCTCCGCCCGCGGTTCCTTCCTGTTCACCCACTTCGGTCTGTCGGGGCCGGCCGTGCTGGACGTCAGCCGGGCCGTCAGCGGCGTCCCGGACCCGCAGACGCTGGAGCTGCGTTGCGATTTCTGGCCTGGCGAATCGGCCGACGCGCTCGGCCGCTGGCTCGACGAACGCTGCCGCACCGCGGGCGGCCGGCAGCTCGACAGCTTCCTGGCACAACGCTGGCCGCGCCGCCTGCTGCAGACGCTCGCGGACTTGGCCGGCGTCGATACGGCCCAGCGAGCGGCCGAGACCCCCAAACGAACCCGACAGCGGTGGATCGAAGCCATCCAAGGCACCCGCGTGCCGGTGCGCGGCGTGATGGGATTCCGCAAGGCGGAAGTCACGGCCGGCGGCGTGAGCTTGGACGAAGTGGATTCGCGGACCATGCAAAGCAAACTCGCCCCCGGCCTGTATTTCGCCGGCGAAGTGCTCGATCTGGACGGCCCGATCGGCGGCTACAACTTCCAAGCCGCGTTCAGCACCGGCTGGCTCGCGGGCGGGCACGCCTGAGCGCCGGACCGGGTCCCCGCGTTGTTTGCCTGCGGCGGACGCGTTAGAATCCGGCTCCGTAACGGAAGACAGTTGTCCTTGTGCTGGAGGAACACGGTGTCCACCAAACCACGCAGTATCGGCGACATTCTGCAGGAATTCGCCCAGCATCGGCAGCTGATGCAGCAGGAACTGCAAAAGGTGATCGTCGGCCAGAACGACGTGATCGAACAGCTGTTTGCCGCCATCTTTACCCGCGGCCACTGCCTGCTGGAAGGCGTGCCGGGTCTGGCCAAGACCCTGATGGTCAGCACGCTGTCGCAGATCCTGGACGTGGCCTTCAAGCGGGTCCAGTTCACGCCCGACCTGATGCCCTCCGACATCACGGGCACCAATGTGCTGGAAGAAGAGAGCACCGGCCGGCGCAATTTCCGCTTTGTCGAAGGCCCCGTGTTCACCAACATCCTGCTGGCCGACGAAATCAACCGCACGCCCCCCAAGACCCAGGCGGCCCTGCTGCAGGCGATGCAGGAGCGCGAAGTGAGCGTGGGCCGCACGACGTACCCGCTGCCGGACCCGTTCTTTACGATCGCCACACAGAACCCGATCGAGCAGGAGGGCACGTACCCGCTGCCCGAAGCCCAGCTGGACCGGTTCATGTTCAACATCAAGGTCGATTACCCGTCGGCCGAAGAGGAAGAGCGGATCCTGGCCGTCACCACGCGGCAGGAAAAGGTCGAAACGCGGAAGGTGATGTCGGCCAAAGTGATTGTCAACGCCCAACGGCTGGTCAATTCGGTGGCCGTCAGCGAGTACATCATCAAGTACGTGGCTCGCGTCGTGCGGGCCACGCGGCCCAAAGACCCGACCGCCCCCGAATTCGTCCGCGAGCTGGTCGACTGGGGCGCCGGCCCCCGCGCCGGCCAGTTCCTGATCAACGGCGGCAAAGCCCTGGCCGCCATGGACGGCCGCTTCTCCGTGTCGGTAGACGACGTCCGCAAAATCGCCATCCCCGTCCTGCGGCACCGCATCAGCACCAATTTCCAGGCCCAAGCCGAAGGCCTGGGCACCGACGACCTGATCCGCCGCTTGCTGAAAGAAATCCCCGAACCCGAAATCCCCAAATTCGTCACCCCCGCCACGCACCGCGCCCCCACCCCGCCGCCACCGCCGCCGAGTGCGTAGGATCAGCTGGATCTTCTATAGGAACCACGAACCGGTCCGGGCCCTCGACTGAAACCACACGCGAGGGTACAACCCGCACCAGTACTTTCGGAGAACGTGCGATGGCCGCGAGTCCTGCCAAAGCCGACACACTCGAACAAGCTTTGCTCGCCTTGAGTCCCGAACCTCTCGCTTCGGACGATCCGCGCTATGTGGATCTGCAGAAAGGCCGCGGCAGTAAACCGCTCGATCGTCTGCGGATCATTCTCCAAGCGGCCGTGCATGACGAAACGCAATTCGCCAAAGTCGTTTTCACGGGACATCGCGGCTGTGGAAAGACCACCGAACTACTGCGTCTGGAAGGGCAGCTTGCCGAAGAGTTTACCTGCGTTCATCTGTTTGTCGAGCAAAGCCTGCTGAACAACTACGACTACACCCTTCTGTTTCTGTGGCTTGTTGACGAGTTGGCGACCTTCTTCGAGGAGCAGCTCAAGCGACCTCTGAGCAAGCACGCCGTTGGCGAGGTCGCGCGTTGGTTCGCGACCGTGGTGGCCCAAGAAGATCGGAGTGTCCTGAAGGAAATCGGCTTGGAGACGGAGGCCGCAGCAGGAGTTGATCACAACTGGTTTGGCGTGCGCGTCAAGTTGATGGCGTACCTAAAGTCCATGATTCGGGGCAGCGAGGAAAGCCGCCGCACGATCACTCGGACCCTGCAGAAGTACTCCAGCGATTTGCTGGAGAAGGTGAATCTGCTCTTGGACGACGCCCACCGCACGCTCGCCGGCCAGAGCGACCGCCCGTCGAGGCTCTTGCTCGTGATCGACAATCTGGATCGGCTGCCTCGGCGCATCAGCGAACCCTTGTTCTTCGACAACGGTGACATGCTGAAGGCACTTCGAGTCCACACGATTTATACGGTGCCCGTCGCCATCGCGGTGGCGCCGCGCAACATCTACACGGTGTTCCCTACGGGCTACACCCTGCCGATGCTCAAAGTCCAAACGTCCGAAAACAAGGCGTTCCGCCGGGGTCTGGACGCGCTGCGTGCGATTGCCTTCCGGCGACTGGACGAAAAGCTGTTTCGCACGTCAAAGCCCGTCAATTATCTCTGCCGCAAGTCCGGTGGCAGTATCCGCGATCTGATGCGGTTGCTGTACAACGCGACCGTATCCGCCCTCGCTCGGGGAAGCTCGCAGATCGGCATGCCGGACGCCGAGGACGCGGCAAAACAGATGCGCGTCGACTTTGAGCGTTTGCTGCTGGACTATTTGGCACTGGCTCGCATCCATGTCCACAAGACCGTCTTGCCTTCCTATCGAGTTGTAGACCACAATGAAATGGAGTCGAATGCTCGCGAGACGTTGCGGGCGTTGCTCGAGAACGGGGCGGTGTTCGAGTACAACGGCGACGGTCTGTGGCACGACGTCCACCCGGTGATCCAGGACATCGAGGAATTCAGGAAGGCGGTCGAGCATGTCAAGACGGAGGGGGGCTAACCGGAAGGGCGAGCCGCCGGCCGCGGCAAACGACTGGCATTGGAAAAAGCTTGCCGTCTTTGCCGGGACCGCGCGTGGCTTCAGTCTTGGCGTCGCCGTGTGTGACCAGACCAAGACGGCCGAAGTCCTCTTGGAACGGTTGGTTCAACCTTCTGGTTCTGCAGACGTCGAGCACATCGTACTGGACTTGACGCGGTTTCCCGACGAGCGCTGGCTGCTGGAACGTTTGCACCAGCATTTGACGAGCGTCCAGGCCGAAGAAGGCCAGAGATTGGCGGTTCACGTTCTGGTTGGTGAGCCCAGTCTTGGACTCCTGCAGACTGCCAACGTTCAGCGCGACGCCTTCCCTCGCGTGTGCCCTTACCCGCTCGTGCTCTGGGTGACGGAAAGGGCCGCGCGGCGACTGGCGGCGGAAGCCCCCGACTTGTGGGACTGGCGAATGGCGACCTTCGAGTTCATCGGAGGCCAGCCGGTGCGAGATATCTCCGCCGCCGAAGGAGACCTCGAAGCCTCGCGCCAGATCGGCGATCGTCGGCGCGAGGCGGCCGCGTTGACGCGATTGGCAGCAGCCTACGACCAGCTTGACGATCCGGTTCGGGCGATGACGTTGCTGGAAGAAGCCTGGACCGCTGCCCGCGCCGCGCATGACTTGCGGATCGAAAGCGATGTGGCCGAGCGTATCGGCCAGTTGTACGGTCGCCGCCCCGAATTACAGCCCGTCGGGGCCTGAGCAGATGCGGCTCCACCACGGACACCCGAAGATGCCTCCGTCCCAACCCATCGACGTCTTCATCAGTTACAGCCACAAGGACGCTCGCTGGCTGGACGAGTTGATGACTCATCTGAAGCCGCTGATTCGCGAGGAGCAGATCGCCGCCTGGTCCGACCGCGACATCAGGCCGGGAGCGAGTTGGAAAGCGGAGATCGACCGCGCGTTGCGCTCGGCGCGCGTCGGTGTGCTGCTGGTTTCACCCAACTTCCTCGCTTCGGACTTCATCATGAAGCATGAATTGCCGCATCTGCTGGAGGCGGCGAAGTCACGCGGCGTGAAGTTGCTGTGGGTGTTGGTCAGCGCCTGTGCGTTTGACCGCACGCCGCTGGTGAAACTGCAGGCCGCCTATAACCCGGCGCGGCCCCTGGTCAAACTGCCACGCGCCAATCGCGACGAAGCGTTGAACGAGATTGCGGAGCAGATCCTGAAGGCGGTCGAGGCGCCCGGCGAAGGTCCGAACGATGCTCCTGCGGATGACGAAGAAGCCGCGTTGGAAGACGTTCGCCTGGAAAAAGACCTTCGCTCGTCGGCAGGTGGCGAGATGCGCGACGACTTCCTCGCGCGCGTCGCGGAGATCTGCCGGCTGCGTACGCCCAATGTCCAATTGCGGCGGCGGCGGTCGGAGGATCAGAAGCTGACGTACCTGCACGTCACGGCCCGCGAAGGGCCGTTCACGTCGCAGTACCCGTTGGCGGCTTACGAGCACGGGCTGGCAGCCGAGGATCTGCAGTACTTCCTGGAGCAAGTCCACCGGTCGTACCGCGAGACCGACCCCGGCGTCCGTTCCCAGATCGTGTGCGGCGGCGCGATGCTGGACCCGCAGTTGGTCCAGCAGGCGAGCGCGGCGGGCGTTTGGCTGCGCAGCTTTGTCGAGTATCAAGGCTTGATCGATTTCGGCCGTTATGTCGAGCGGCAGACCGAGCGACTGGACGGCGACCCGATTTACCCACCGGCCTTGTACCTTCCCCAGCGGTTCGTCCAATTCGTCGGCGCGGAGACGCGGCAGGGCGACAACGTCTTGGAGCAGGTCTTCCGCTGGCTCGGCGAACCGGATGCGCGGTTTGTCTTGGTGTTGGGCGACTTCGGCACCGGCAAGACCTTTTTGCTGCACGAGATCGCCCGGCAGATGCCCGACCGGCTGCCGGCGCTGACGCCCGTGCTGGTCGAAATGCGTTCCTTGGAGAGGGGCCATCCGCTGGACGTGCTGGTCTCGATGCACATCTTGGCGGCGGGCGAGTCGCGGTTCGACGCGAACGCCTTTCGGTACATGTTGCGCGAAGGCCGTGTGGCTTTGCTGTTCGACGGCTTTGACGAATTGGCGCTCCGCCTGACCTACGAGCGGGCGGCGGAGCACCTGGACACCCTGGTGGCTGCGGCCGAGGGCCGGGCCAAGGTGATCGTGACCAGCCGCACGTCGCATTTCTTGTCGGACGCTCAAGCCAAGCAAAAACTGTACGAGAAGGTCGAATCGGTCGCCGGCAAGCGACTGGTGCGGAACGAGGGCTTCGACGCCGCGCAGATGCACCGGTTTCTGACCAACTACTACGCGCAGCGCGACCAACTGGACGCCGACCGCGCCCGGCAGGCGGCCGACGCGCGGATGGACTTGATCCGCGACATCCAGGATCTGCTGGGCCTGTCGGCCAATCCCCGCATGTTGAGCTTTATCGCCGATCTGTCGCACGACGATCTGCTCCAGGCCCGCGACGTTTCGGGCAAGATCACATCCGCCCAGCTGTACCAGCAACTGCTGGACCGCTGGTTGAAGGGCGAGGTCAAGCGGCGCTCCGCGACGGGCGGCGTCCAGGTCTTGGCGGAGCAGCACCTGTGGGACGCGGTGACCAGCCTCGCACTGCGCATCTGGCAGTCCGGCCAGCGGAGCGTTCACGTCGACGATTTGACGGAGCATGTCGCCCGCGAGATCCGCGAACTCCGCACGCTGAACATGACCGTGGCCGAGGCGGCGCACCAGGTTGGCTCCGGCTCGCTGCTGGTCCGGGAACAAGACCAGCGGTTCGCCTTTGTGCATCGTTCGGTGATGGAGTGGCTGGTCGCTCGCCGAGCCGCCCAGCAAATCCAGGCCGGCGAAGTTGCCGAGGTCCTGGCGGCCCACGAGATGTCGCCCTTGATGGCCGACTTTTTCTGGGGACTCGCGGGCCGCGAACTTGCCGAACGCTGGGCCGTCCAGACGCTGGCGGCGGCCGGAACGGCCGGCGACGATTCCAGCAAGGGCAACGCCCTGCTGGTCCAGACACGGCTGGCTCGGCAGGGGGAGGACGCCGAAGTCGCCCGGCGCGAACTCCAGCCGCCGTCCGCGGCGATCCTGGAACTGGCCAAGCAGGACCTGAGCGGCCAGGATTTCTCCGGACAGAACCTGCAGGGGGCCAACTTGTACAAGGTGCGGCTGATCGAGGCCCGCCTGGTCGGCGCCGATTTGCGCCACGCCAACTTGAAGCGTGCCGCCCTGTGCCGCGCGGACCTGAGAGACGCCGACCTGAGCGGTAGCGACTTGAGCGAAGCCGATCTGACCGGCGCGAGCTTGCTGGGCGCGAACCTGGGCGGAGCCAAGTTGGCGGCGACCGTATTCCGGCGGGCGAAACTGATCGGCCTGCGCGGTGACGGCCAATATCTGTCGGACACCGTTTCTGCCGACCGCCTGTTCGGCGCCGCGCTACCTACCACCCCCTCCCTCCACCCTTATTTTCCGCCTTCCGCGTCACTTTGCAAGGCCGTAGCGCTCAGTCCCGACGGCCTGCTGATCGCTTCGGGCCACGACGACGGCGTCATTCGACTCTGGGACACCCAGACCGCAAAGGAGATCCGCGTCTGCGCGGGGCACCAGGGCTCTGTCTTGAGCGTCGCCTTCAGCCCCGATGGGAAAACGCTCGCCAGCGGATCGGACGACAACTCCGTCCGACTCTGGGACACCCAGACCGCAAAGGAGATCCGCGCCTGCGCGGGGCACACGAACTGGGTCAGAAGCGTCGCCTTCAGCCCCGATGGGAAAACGCTCGCCAGCGGATCGGACGACAAATCCGTCCGACTCTGGGACACCCAGACCGCAAAGGAGATCCGCGCCTGCGCGGGGCACCAGGGCTCTGTCTTGAGCGTCGCCTTCAGCCCCGATGGGAAAACGCTCGCCAGCGGATCGGACGACAAATCCGTCCGACTCTGGGACACCCAGACCGCAAAGGAGATCCGCGCCTGCGCGGGGCACACGAACTGGGTCAG